>JAEEGI010005261.1_pt1 | contig 29827 bp, 26 predicted proteins | sample 8958751 | NCBI WGS metagenome assembly JAEEGI01 (sample SAMN16246545, study PRJNA631951) | gut metagenome | biome: gut microbiome; feature: rumen; material: KS-attached | host: Bos | place: Iran: Karaj | collected 2018-10 | reverse complement strand
GTCGGGAATTGAGAATTATGATTTGTTAACGAGAATAAAGAGTGTGCAAAATGAAAGGAAAAGAGAAATTTTGCTGTCAATTTGTAAAATAATCCAGATTTTTTCTTGCTAATTAGTTTAAAAGTAGTATCTTTGCAGTCGCAAATAGTAAAATTGTTGAATAGTAAATAGTTAAATTGTAAATTATAACGATGAGTCAACTGATTAAACCAATCGATTATAAGTCCCTGCTCGACATGAAACAGACAGAGCAGGGAATTAAGTTGATTAAAGAGTTTTTCCAACAGAATATCTCGACGGAACTGAGGTTGCGCCGTGTGACAGCTCCTTTGTTTGTGCTTCAGGGTTTGGGTATTAACGATGACTTGAACGGTGTGGAGCGTGCTGTGTCGTTTCCGATTAAGGATTTGGGCGACGCAAGGGCTGAGGTAGTTCATTCACTGGCAAAATGGAAGCGTCTGTCGTTGGCAGAATACCAAATAGAACCAGGATATGGTATCTATACGGATATGAATGCTATCAGAGCTGACGAGGAGTTGGACAACCTGCATTCGTTGTATGTTGACCAATGGGACTGGGAGGCTGTGATAACTAAGGAACAGCGCACCGTGGCATATCTGAAGAATGTGGTGGAGCGCATCTATGCCGCTATCCGTAGGACGGAATATCTGACCTGTGAGACATATCCGCAGATTAAGCCTTTCCTGCCCGAGAAGATTACGTTTGTCCATGCAGAGGAACTCTTGCAGATGTATCCTGATAAATCGCCCAAGGAGCGCGAGGATGCTATTTGCGAGAAATACGGTGCTGTGTTTATTATAGGTATTGGTGGCAAACTGTCGAATGGCGAGAAGCATGATGGCAGGGCTCCAGACTATGATGATTGGTCGACAGTAGGTGAGAATGGATTAGCAGGCTTGAACGGTGATATTCTGATATGGTATCCTGTGTTGGGCAGGTCGTTTGAATTGTCGTCAATGGGTATCCGTGTTAACAAGGAAGCGTTGCTCCTTCAGCTGAAGCTTGAGGGTAAGGAAGAACGTGAAGGACTTTATTTTCACCAGAAACTGCTGAACGACGAGTTGCCGTTGAGCATTGGAGGCGGTATCGGACAAAGTCGTCTCTGCATGGTGTTGTTGCACAAGGGACATATTGGTGAGATTCAGGCTTCGATTTGGCCTGACGATATGCGCCAGGCATGCAAGAAGTTAGGAATGACACTTATTTAATTGACAATTGATAATTGGCAATTAGGCTAATTCAAGATCAAGGATTTCCCTCAATTTTGCGATTGAGGGATTTTCTTTTTCCATCAGTTGGAATTGTTCTCTGCGAGTGAGAATGCGCACCTTTTCCTGGTGTTCGGCAATCCTCATGTCGAGCGTGATGGCATTGTTGTGTAGATAAATTTTCAGTGTGTTGACGATGCTGCCTTTGATTTCCGTCATCTGATCGTAGGCTATTTGGTTCTCCACCACCACTTCAAGATGAGGCATCTCTTTGATGGTAGGGTTCATGTTTTTCATGCGAGTGGCAATGCCGCTTAGTTTCTGGGGCATGCGGTTGCACATCATCATCCATTGCAGTTCCAGTTCCTGCTGGGTGAACTCTTGTTGCTCGTCTTTGATTTTGGCATTGGGGTCGTTGGCATTGAGTGTGCCTGGGATTATTTGCATCTTGCTCTTGGGGGTTGCCTTTTCGCGAAGACGATTCCACGAGAAGCCTACCTCCTTCTTCAGTTGGGGGCGGGGAGAGCTGGATGGATTGGAACTGGATGTGCCAGATGTGCTAGTTGTGCTAGTTGTGCTCGATTGGCTATATGTACTAGCTGGAGCAACAGTCTCTGCTGCAGCTACCTGTGGGGCTGCTTTCTGTGGCTGAGACTGCTGAACCAATTGCTTAAACAGGGATTTTAATCTTCTGGGCCTACGCCCATTGGCAGGCCCCTCGTCGGGCTGGGTGATTTGTGCCACTTCGATAAGCGTCAGTTCTACAAGCAACCGCTTGTTGGATGACTGTCGATAGTTGATGTCGCACTGGTTCATCAGTTTGAGAGCATCGTAAAGGAAGCGTGTCTCACACTTCACCGCCTGCTGTTGATAGCGCTCACGCTGCTGGTCGCTGACCTCCAAAAGGGGTAGTGTCTGTGGGTCTTTGGCCATCAGTACGTTACGCACATGTTTGGCTAATCCTCCAATAAGCAGTCCACCGTCAAAACCCTTATTGATAATCTGATTGAGCAGTACCATGATGTCGCTCACTTTGTTCTCTATTGAGAGGTCGATGATTCTGAAGTAATTGTCGGAATCAAGGACATTGAGGTCTTCAATGACTTTCTGATAGGTGATGTTGCCCTGACAGAACGAAGCTGCCTGGTCGAAGATGCTCAGAGCGTCGCGCATACCTCCGTCAGCTTTCTCGGCAATAACGGCAAGGGCTTGCTCTTCGTATTGTATTCCTTCTTTCTCTGCTACCGACTTCAAATGGTTGATGGTGTTGCGGACAGTCATGCGTTCGAAGTCATATATCTGGCAACGGCTCAAGATGGTAGGCAGAATTTTATGTTTTTCGGTGGTGGCGAGAATGAAAATGACATGTGAAGGGGGTTCTTCCAATGTCTTCAAGAAAGCATTAAAAGCCGCTGTTGACAGCATGTGAACCTCGTCGATGATAAACACCTTATACTTACCTACCTGTGGTGGAATGCGAGTTTGCTCCATCAGTGTCTTGATGTGCTCCACAGAGTTGTTGGAGGCGGCATCCAGTTCGAAAATGTTAAACGAACGTTGTTCGTTGAAAGCCTGACAGCTCTCACAATGACCACAAGCCTCACCGTCGGCTGTTGGCGTGAGACAGTTGATGGCTTTGGCAAAAATACGGGCACAAGTAGTCTTTCCGACACCACGAGGTCCGCAGAACAGGTAGGCATGAGCCAGTTTCCCGCTCTTTACGGCATTCTTGAGGGTTGTCGTCAGAGCCTGCTGGCCCACCACCGTATCAAAGGATGTCGGTCTGTATTTTCGTGCCGATACAATATATTCTTCCATAAATCTCGATAATTTGCCACAAAATTACTAAATAATTGAGAATTGACAATTGAAAATTGAAAATAATTTCGTAATTTTGCCACAAATTATGAAACGTTTCAATAAAATATTAAGTAAGCTTTATCGCTCGACATGGTTGAAATATGCGATAGTCACCCTCTTAGCCGTGGTTTTCATCGGCTTTGTGGATGAGAACAGCATATGGCATCATTTCAAGAATCAGCGTCAGATTAGTGACCTGCAGGATGAGATTAAGCGTCAGACCAGTCAGTACGATAGGGATCGCAAGAAAATCAAGATGCTTGACAGCAATCCAAAGGCGATTGAGAAGATAGCACGTGAGCGCTACTTCATGAAAGAAGACAACGAGGACATCTTTGTCTTCAGTGAAGAACAATCCAAGACACCAGTTTCGAATGAGACAGATGAGTAAGACGGAAACCCTTCTGCTGTTGTTGGGGGGTGTGTTGATGGTAATAGGCTCAGGAGCCAGCGTGCTCATGCAGGCGTGGGCTCCTTATGTGTTTGCTCCGGGCGCCTTGTTGTTTGCTGCCATGCAGATGCGCCAGACGTACGAGGGGAAGAACATTACGATACGCCGTTTGCGCCGTATCATGCTTATGAGTGATGTGTTATTTCTGATAGCAGCTTTGATGATGTTTGCCAATCAAGCCAATTTCCTGGGTCTTGATCTACTTATATATATTAAATATGTACACAATAATTGGATAATCGTCCTTTTGATAGCAGCAATATTGCAGCTTTATACCAGTCATAGAATAGCTAATGAATTGGAAAAAGAGTCTCAGTAGGCAAAAAAACGCTAAATAAATGCACAAATATATTAAATTGCGCAAATATTTTTTCTGTTTTGAATACATCGTTGTACATTTGCATCACAAATGAATAAACAATCTATGAAGAAAGTATTTTTCTTGCCAGTCATCTTAGCGCTCCTCGCGTCGTGTGCCAGTTCATACAACGTGGAGGGGACATCGTCCATCTCGGCGTTGGATGGCAGCAAGCTCTATCTCAAGGCTATTAAGAATAACGAATTCAAAAATATAGATTCATGCGATGTAGTGCATGGCGAGTTCCATTTCACGGGACTGCTGGATACTGTTCGCATGGCTAGTCTCTACATGGATGATGAAAGTATCATGCCAGTGGTGCTGGAGAAGGGTGAAATCACCATTAAGATAGACAATGTGCGTCAGTTGGTTGGCGGAACCCCACTGAATGATTCACTTTACCAGTTTATAGACAAGCATAATAGATTGACAAACCAGATGAATGAGCTTTCTCACAAACAGAGTCAGATGCTGTTGGAAGGTATTGACGAGGAACAGATTAACCGTCAACTTTCGAATGAGGCATCCAAGATAGCACAAGAGGAAGACAATTTGGTGATGAAATTCATTGAGCAAAATTTTGATAACGTTCTCGGTCCAGGTGTTTTCATGATGATTACCAGCCAGTATCGTTATCCAATTTTGACGCCTCAGATAGAGGATATCATGTCGAAGGCCACACAAAAATTTAAAGATGATCCTTATGTTAAGGATTACTATCAGACGGCTCAGGAGAATGAGAAACGGATGAACGGACTGGGTGACCCTACAGTGGCTGATGAGCCTGCACCTGTGCAGTCGGCTCCAAGTCCGCTGACTAATATCCCTCAGAAATAATAGTGATATGCGAACAATCATCGAAGGTGGAACGATAGTAAATGAGGGCCGTACCTTTGATGGTACGATAGTTATTGAAAATGGTGATATTGTAGAAGTATTACCTTCTTCACAACATATTTCATCTTCCTTAGACTCAGAAGTCATCAATGCATTAGGTTGCTATGTGCTTCCTGGAGTTATTGACGACCATGTGCATTTCCGCGAGCCTGGTCTTACAGAGAAAGCCGACATGGAGAGTGAGAGTAGGGCAGCGGTGGCAGGAGGAGTAACGTCTTTTTTTGACATGCCTAATACAAAGCCTCAGACAACAAGTTTGGAGGCTTTGGATGGGAAATTTGCCCTGGCACGTGAGAAAAGTCACGCCAACTATAGTTTCTTCTATGGTGCCACGAATGACAATGCCGATACTTTCCAACAGTTGGATATCCATCGTATCCCTGGAATCAAGCTCTTTATGGGCTCGTCAACTGGGAATATGCTTGTTGATCGTCGAGAGTCTTTGGAGCGTATTTTCAGTAATACGCCACTGCCACTTATGGTGCATTGTGAAGATACGGATATAATTAATCACAACATGGCAGTAGCCCAGGAGAAATACGGTGAAGACCCTAAAGTGATTCATCATCCGGAAATCAGAAGTGCTGAGGCTTGTTATGAAAGTACCCGTCTAGCTGTAGAGCTGGCAGAGAAACATCACACACGGCTGCATATTGCCCATCTTTCGACAGCGAAAGAACTGGAACTGCTGGGGAAAAGCGAGAAAACAGGAATGATCACTGCAGAGGCTACCGTCAGCCATCTGTATTTTAGTGATCGCGATTATACACGCTTGGGAACACGTATAAAATGTAATCCAGCCATCAAAAGTGAACGAGACAGGGAAGCACTGCAACAAGCGCTGACTGATGGAAGGATTACGGTGATAGGTACTGACCATGCACCACATTTGTTGTCGCAGAAAGAAGGCGGTTGTGCACGTGCAGCCAGTGGTATGCCGATGATACAATTCTCGCTGGTGACGATGTTGGAACTGGTTGACGAAGGCGTTCTGACCCTTGAAAGACTGGTGGAACTGATGTGTCATCAACCAGCTCGCCTCTTTGAGATACGCAAACGCGGGTTTATCCGTCCGGGTTATAGGGCCGACGTCGTCTTGGTTCGTCCCAATGCAGGTTGGACAGTTTCCCCTTCATGTATCCAGAGTAAATGCGGCTGGAGCCCCATGGAGGGACATACCTATTTATGGAAAGTGGAACGAACGTTGTGTAATGGGCATACCGTCTATGTTGATGGGCATGTGGATACAAATTATATCGGGGAGGAAATCATGTTCAGATGAAACGCATCTACGAAATACATGACCTGCAGGCATATATCAACTGGGCGTATTTCTATCATGCGTGGCAGTTGCATAGCACTGAACAGCAACAACAGAGTAGGGCAGAGGCAGAACAAGTACTGCACCAACTGGATGGGCGTTATCGTGCTTATGCCATTTTCCAGCTCTTCGATGCTAACAGTGATGGCGATGATATCGTATTATTGCAAATTGGTACGCAACAGCCAATTGCAAGAATTCCCCTGCTTCGACAGCAATCACGTGACAGCGAATATCTGTGTCTTTCTGATTTCGTCCGTCCCCAGTCGGCAGGAGAACCAGATAAAATAGGGCTCTTTGCCACAACCGTTGACTGGGGGATGGAGACAGACTTCTGTCACGATGATTATCAGAAAATGATGGTCCAGTTGTTGGCTGACCGACTGGCTGAAGCCACTGCTGAAAAACTCCATGAGGAGGTGCGACGTAAGGACTGGGGGTATGCACCGGATGAACAGCTCACCATTGAGGAACAGCATGCAGAACGTTTTCAGGGAATACGTCCTGCTGTGGGCTATCCATCGCTTCCTGACACCAGTCTGAACTTCCTGCTGGATGATATTCTGCATTTTAAAGAAATAGGAATACGTCTTACGGAGAGTGGTGCCATGAAGCCCCATGCCAGTGTCAGCGGTATGATGATAGCTCATTCTCAAGCTCATTATTTTACCATAGGAAGAATCGGCGAAGACCAACTTCGTGATTATGCCTGTCGTCGAGGCATACCTGCTGAGATACTTCGAAAGTTCTTGGCTTCAAATCTATAAAAGTATACATATAAAATAAAGAATTATGATAGCACGTTATGCAGTAGCATTTTTTCTGTTGATGGCCATAGTGGTCGTCCCAATCGTTGTGTTTCTTTTGTGCCGCTATTTCTTACCTCGCCGTTGGGGAAAGAAAGTGGGTGTAGTCCTCTCGTTGTTGATTATAATGCTGGCCCTTTACGGAATGTTTGTCGGCTATCAGGATTTAGAGATTAAACATATTGAGTTTGTCAGCAAAGACTTGCCTGATAAATTTGACGGCTATCGCATCGTGCAGTTCTCGGATGCCCATGTCGGTACTATGACAGGCAGTCGTCAGTGGCTCATGGAACGTGCTGTGGACAGTATTTTAGCACAGCATGCAGATATGATTGTTTTCACGGGTGATTTGCAGAATGTCTATCCTGAAGACATCATCAATCACATGCCTCAGTTTAAGAGGTTGAAAGCACCTGATGGTATGTATTCTGTTTTGGGAAATCACGACTATGCCATCTATCAGTCTGTAGATTCAATGGCACAGGAAGCCAGTAATGCCAAAACGCAGGCTTTAGAACGACAGGCAGGATGGACACTGCTGATGAACGAGCATCGTATCATTCGCAGGGATAGCGATTCTATAGTTATAGCAGGAATGGAAAACTGGGGCACGGTAGAGCGTATGCCTCGTCGGGGTGATGTTCGTAAGACCTTAGCAGGTGTTAATCCTGCTTCGTTTGTAGTCATGCTTCAACATGATCCTACGGCATGGCGTGAACTGATTCTTCCACAGTGCAAAGCCCAGTTGACCCTGAGTGGACATACCCACGGCGGTCAGGCAGAGGTGTTTGGTCTGTCTCCTGCAGCTTTCGGATATAAAGAATGGAAAGGATGGGTCTATGATGGTCCGCGTGCGATGTTCATTTCAACGGGTTTGGGAGCACTGATACCATTCCGTTTAGGACTTCCAGGAGAAATTGTTGTTATCACGTTTCGTAAGGAAAAGTAAATAAATCGAAATTATTTTTGCATATTGGGCGGTTTTCACTACCTTTGCATCGCGATATGAAAACAAGTGACAGTATAATAATTATTCCTACTTATAACGAGAAGGAGAATATCGAGAAAATTATTCGAGCAATTTTCTCGTTGGAAAAGAGCTTCCATATCCTTGTTGTCGATGATGGCTCTCCTGATGGGACAGCATCTATTGTCAAGGGGTTGATGGCACAGGAGTTCTCAGATAGTCTGTTCATCCTTGAACGTAGTGGAAAATTAGGGCTCGGAACAGCTTATATCACTGGATTTAAGTGGGCTTTGGAACATGGCTATGATTACGTCTTTGAGATGGATGCCGATTTCAGTCACGACCCCAATGATTTGCCTCGCCTTTACGCAGCCTGTGCGGATGAAGGTTATGATCTGGCCATAGGTAGCCGTTATGTGAGTGGTGTCAATGTGGTCAATTGGCCTATTGGCAGAGTACTGATGAGCTATTTCGCTTCTAAGTATGTAAGAATCGTTACCGGCTTTAAAGTACACGACACGACAGCAGGATTCAAGTGCTATAAGCGTAGGGTGTTGCAGACCATAGAGCTCGACAAGATACGTTTCAAGGGCTATGCCTTCCAGATTGAAATGAAGTTTACTGCTTATAAGATAGGCTTTAAAATCAAAGAGGTTCCTGTGATTTTCGTTAATCGTAGGGAAGGAACTTCAAAAATGTCCGGCGGTATATTTGGAGAGGCTTTCTTCGGTGTCATGCGCCTTCGTTGGGATGGATGGACTCGTAAATATCCGAAGATCGTTGAGAGTTGAGCGTTGTAAAAATGATACAGTTGTTGTATAGAGTTTACCAACTGCTGATTGCAGTTCCTGTGACATTATTGATGACAATATGGACAGCCTTTATTGTTTGTGTAGGCTGTACATTGGGTGATGGCCATTATTGGGGCTATTATCCGGGTCGTTGGTGGGCACGAGTTATCACTAAGATTTTTCTCCTTCCTGTCAAAGTGGAAGGCGGCGATGCACTGGACGAACATCAGTCGTATGTATTTGTTTCAAATCATCAAGGTGCTTTTGACATATTCCTGATTTATGGCTATTTGGGAAGGAATTTCAAATGGATGATGAAACATCAGTTGAAGAAAATTCCTTTTGTGGGATATGCTTGCGTCAAGTCACACCAAATCATGGTAGATAAACGGGGAACAGCTAAGGTGCGTGCCACCTATAAGGCTGCCCGCCATATCTTGGAGACGGGAAATTGCAGCGTGGTAGTATTCCCTGAAGGTGCTCGTAGCTTCACTGGTCACATGGGAGTATTCAAGAAAGGCGCTTTTGCGTTGGCAGATGAGTTGCAATTGCCTGTAGTTCCGATGACAATCAATGGTTCTTTCAATGTGATGCCGCGTATGCGTGACTGGCATTTTGTTACATGGCACCCGCTGACTCTCACTATCCATGAACCTATTTATCCTGTTGGACAAGGTTTGGAGAATGTTCAGACGACCATGCAACAGGCATATGATAGTGTAATGTCTGCTCTAACACCAGAATATCAAGGCTTTGTAGAGAATCCGGATCAGAAATGACATTACAGGAATTAGTACAACTCTATGCGATGGCGCCTGTTGTCAAGGCCTTTCGTAAAACAATAGAGGATTCGTCTGTCCATTCTGTTTTTCTTGACGGATTGGTAGCATCTTCTTCTCCGATGCTCTTTGCTGCTGTTGCTTGCAGCCAAAAGATGTCAGGCAGCAGCCATCTGTTTATCCTTCCTGACGAGGAAGAGGCGGGTTATTTCTATCATGACCTTAAACAGATTTTTGGCGAGAAACTACGAACTGGTGATTCTGGAGACTCTAGTCAGGACCATGTCTTGTTTTTTCCTTCTTCTTACCGTCGCGCAATAAAATTTGCCCAGCGTGATTCTGCCAATGAAATCCTTCGGACCGAGGTTCTTGCACAATTATCGTCATCTGCATCACATCTTTTTCTTGTGACGTATCCTTCTGCTATTGCAGAGCAGGTAATCTCTAAACAGCAACTTAGTGAACACACTTTGGTGTTACGACAGGGGCAGACGATAGAGATTGATGATGTGGTTAAGACTCTTCGAGGTTTTGGCTTCCATGAGGTTGACTATGTATATGAGCCAGGGCAGTTTGCCCAGCGTGGTTCCATATTGGATGTCTTTAGTTATAGTTGTGAATATCCTTTCCGTATCGACTTCTTTGGAGATGATATAGAAACAATCCGAACCTTTGAAGTAAGTGATCAGCTATCGCGGGATATTAAACTGGAAATCAGTATTATACCAGAGCTTGGCCTAACACAGGAAGAGGTGCGCTGGAGCTCTTTCTTGTCATTCTTAAAAAAGGATACGATAGTTGTTGCGAAAGATGTCCTTTTTGTTCGTGATGCTATAGAGCGTACTTGTCAAGAAGCGAATGAAGAGGAAACACGAGTGATTAGCGGTGCTCAATTTATGGATGAGATAGCTGCTTTCCGATTGATAGAGTTTGGACACAGACCATCAAGCAAATCTGATGCGTCTTTGGCGTTTCATACCTCGCCCCAACCTTTGCTGCATAAGAATTTCGACCTTCTCCGCCAGTCTTTCACTGACTATCAGGCACAGGGCTATCATATTTATATCCTTGCTGACAGTCAGAAACAACTGCAGCGTTTGCGTGATATTCTACAAAACACAGAAAAGCAATTACAGACGGTTAATTACGTTGACTCTACGCTTCATGCAGGTTTTGTTGATCATGACCAGCGGCTTTGTGTGTTTACAGATCATGAGATTTTTGACCGTTTCCATAAATATAGTCTTCGTTCAGATAAAGCCCGTAGTGGCAAGGCTGCCTTGACACTCAAGGAAATTCAGCAGTTTGAGATAGGCGACTATGTGGTCCATGTTGATCATGGTATAGGTAAATTCGGTGGACTTGTTCGTATGCCGATAGCGAATAACCTGCAGACAACGGGCAGTGGACAGCGCTATCAGGAGATGATTAAAATTATTTATCAAGGAGGTGGGGCAATCTACGTGTCTATCCATTCACTTTATAAAGTCAGTAAATACAAGGCGCAGGATAATGGAGAGCAGCCACGCCTATCTCAACTGGGTACAGGCCAGTGGGAACGACTGAAAGAGCGAACCAAAAACAAACTGAAGGATATTGCCCGCGATTTGATCAAACTCTATGCTGCCCGTAAACGGGAAAAAGGTTTCGCCTTTAGTGCTGATACGTTTATGCAACAGGAGTTGGAGGCTTCTTTCCTTTATGAAGATACACCCGATCAGCTGAAAGTGACAAATGACGTCAAGGCTGATATGGAACAGGCTCGTCCTATGGATAGATTGGTTTGTGGGGATGTTGGATTTGGTAAGACGGAAGTCGCTGTCCGTGCTGCTTTTAAGGCAGCCTGCGATTCAAAGCAAGTTGCAGTGTTGGTTCCTACAACAGTTCTTGCTTACCAACATTTCCAGACTTTCAAAAATCGTCTGAAAGACCTACCTGTAAGAGTGGATTATCTGACTCGTGCTCGCACAGCCAAGCAAACCCGGGAAATCCTACAAGACCTGGCAGATGGAAAAATAGACATCCTTATCGGGACCCATAAATTAATAGGGAAAACTGTTAAATTCAAAGACTTAGGACTGCTGATAGTTGATGAGGAACAAAAGTTTGGTGTATCAACCAAGGAAAAACTGCGTCAGATGAAAACGAATGTGGATACTTTGACGCTGACAGCCACTCCTATCCCTCGTACACTTCAATTCTCTCTCTTGGGAGCCCGTGATCTGAGTATTATCCATACTCCTCCACCAAATCGCTATCCCATTCAAACAGAAATACATACCCTCAATCCGGAGATTATAGCAGAGGCGATCAATTTTGAGATGTCACGTAATGGACAAGTCTATTTTGTCAATCCACGTATTAATGATTTAAAACGAATAGCTGATATGATACATGTCCATGTGCCCGATGCCCGTATTGCCATAGGACATGGACAGATGAAGCCAGACGAACTGGAAGAAATCATCTTCGATTTCGTCAATTATGACTATGATGTGCTACTTTCCACAACTATTATTGAGAATGGTATTGATATCCCCAATGCTAATACAATAATTATTAACGGGGCTCACCATTTTGGTCTTTCTGACCTGCATCAGATGAGAGGTAGGGTAGGACGTGGCAATCGGAAAGCCTATTGTTATCTATTGGCTCCTCCCTTGGCTGATTTGCCACAGGAAAGTAGGAGACGTTTAGAGGCGCTTGAGACATTTAGTGAATTAGGCAGTGGTATTCAGATAGCGATGCAGGACCTGGATATTCGTGGCGCAGGTAATCTCTTGGGTGCAGAACAGTCTGGCTTTATTGCAGATTTGGGTTATGAAACCTATCAGAAAATCCTCAATCAGGCCATGCAGGAGCTTAGAGAAGAAGAGTATGTTGATGATGTTCGGCAGTCAAATTCCCATCATCAACAGCCTATAGTAGAGGTGGATACCGTTGTTGACACTGATTTGGCTCTTTATTTCCCTGATAACTACGTCCCCTCCGATAGTGAACGCATGTTGCTGTATAGGGAACTGGATAATCTGCATACTGACGAACAACTGAACTCCTATCGTTCCCGTTTGATTGATCGTTTCGGACCAATCCCCCACGAAGGAGAGGAATTGATGTCGGTGGTACCCTTGCGCCGCTTAGCAGGTCGGTTGGGATGTGAAAAACTGATGTTGAAACAGGGACGTATGACTCTTTTCTTTATTTCGAATCCTGATAGTCCGTTCTATCAGAGTGCAGCCTTTGATGCCATCTTGCAGTTTGTTGCCGTTAATCCACGTCGCTGTCAGTTCCGGGATATGAATGGTAAGCGCTCTCTCCTTTTTACGAATATCCCAACAGTAGAGTCGGCTTTTTTGCTGCTTAAATCAATAATTGCATCGTCTAAGTAAAAAAATCAGTTTTCAATTGCTTATTTCAATTATATTTACTACCTTTGCAGACGATTAATTGAAAAAGTATGAAAAAAATAATTTTTTCCCTTTTCCTGTCGATGATGACTGTGGCAATGATGGCACAGGGCATGACCGACAGTCAAGTAGCTCAATTCATTCAGCGTGAGATGAAAGCTGGGGCTACTCAATCTCAGATAGTTACAAAACTTATGCAACGTGGTGTAAAGATTGATCAGATTCGTCGCGTTCGTAATCAGTATGAGAAGCAACAACAATCTAGGACTTCTGCCAACTATGATGAAACATCACCTGAAAGCCGATTGAGGAAAAATCAGCAAGAACAGGATAATGCCTATACAAGTAAAAGCTATCAGCAAGAATTAGAAGCTAGGAATGGCAAGCAGGTGTTGTCCGGTATGGATAGCTTGTATCGTAGAAGTCTAAATCCAGATGACGAGCTATACTATTTGGAAGATAGTTTGAAGACAGAAACCCAAAAGACTAAAGTCTTCGGACGTGATATTTTCAATAATCGGGCTTTGACTTTTGAGCCGGCCATGAACATCGCAACACCACAGAACTATTTGGTAGGTCCTGGCGATCAGATCATAGTAGATGTCTATGGAGCCTCTCAACGTACTGTTAGTGAAACGGTTTCTCCAGATGGAACAATTACTATTCCAGGTTATGGACCAATTCAGTTGGCTGGACTCAGCGTTTCTGCTGCAAAGGAGAAACTTCGTTCTACATTAGGGTCTCGTTATGCAAGCTCTCGCATTAACATGACCGTTGGCCAGACTCGTAGTATTCTTATCAATGTGATGGGTGAAGTTAAAGTGCCAGGTACTTATACTTTAAGTGCATTTGCCACAGTCTTTCATGCTTTGTATATGGCAGGTGGTATCAATGATTTGGGAACCCTCCGTAATATTAAAGTGTTCCGTGGCGGTCATCAGATATCAACTGTTGATATATATGATTACATTCTCAATGGACGTATGACTGGTAATGTGCGCTTGCAAGACAATGATGTCATTATTGTAGGTCCATACGATGCTTTGGTGGAGATTGAGGGCAACGTCAAGCGCCCGATGTTCTATGAGATGCGGAAGAACGAAAGTGTGTCAACTCTTCTTAAATATGCTGGCGGTTTCTCCGGAAATGCTTATAAAAAGAGTGTTCGCCTACTTCGTAAGACAGGTCGGTTGAAATCTGTTTATAATGTAGAAGAATTCGATATGTCTTCTTTCCAGGTTGACGATGGGGATGTTGTTTCTGTTGACAGTATTCTCGACCGTTATGAGAATATGGTAGAGGTTAAAGGTGCCATCTTCCGTCCGGGACTCTATCAGTTGGGAAATGAGATTAATTCCGTTCGCTCGCTGATTCAACATGCCGAAGGAGTTACGGAAGATGCCTTTACGAATCGTGGTGTTATGCATCGTTTGAAGGAAGACCGCACGTTGGAAGTTATCCCTGTTGATGTGAAGGGAATCTTGGCCGGCACTTCGCCTGATATTCCTTTGAAGAACGAGGATGTACTTTTCATACCTACTCAATCAGATTTACAGCAGCAACGAACGCTCACAATTCATGGTGAGGTGATGTATCCTGGTCCTTATCAGTATGCTGACAACGAAACGCTTGAAGACCTTATTCTTCAGGCTGGTGGATTGACTGATGCTGCAAGTACTGCTAAAGTTGATGTCTCTCGTCGAATTGTTGATCCGAAAGCAACTACTTCATCGAAAGTTATCGCCAAGACATATTCCTTCTCATTGAAGGATGGTTTTGTGATAGACGGTACTCCAGGATTTGTCCTTGAGCCCTATGACGAGGTTTATGTTCGTCGCAGCCCAGGTTATCAGGCACAGCGTAATATCACAGTGAGTGGTGAGGTTTTATTTGAGGGCGAACAGACATTGTCCAGTAAGACCCAACGATTGACCGATGCCATTAAGGCTGCTGGAGGTGTTACACCTGAGGCCTACGTAAAGGGTGCTCGTCTGGAACGTCGTTTGAATGATGATGAGCGTGCTCGTCGTAGTTTCCTGCTTAAGCAGCTACAGTCTCAGATTTCAGGCAGTGATTCTGTCGCTATGAATCAGCTTGATTTGGGTGACACCTATACTGTAGGTATTTATCTTGACAAGGCTTTGGAGAATCCTGGCAGCGAGTACGATGTCGTACTTCGTGAGGGGGATAATCTGATAGTTCCGGAATATAATGGAACAGTGAAGATCTCGGGTAATGTGATGTATCCCAATACGGTTGTTTACCATGCCGGTAAGAATTACAAATACTATATCAACCAGGCTGGTGGATATGGAAACCATGCTAAAAAAAACAAGACTTGGGTTATTTATCAGAATGGTACGATGGCACAAGTCGGGCATGGCGCAAAGATTGAACCTGGTTGTGAGATTGTTGTGCCCACAAAGCCAAAGTCTGACCCGGCTCGAGCTCAGCAGTGGGTTTCTATTGCCCAGTCGGTATTCAGTATGGCCGCTATGGTTACCATCTTGATAAAACAATTCTAAATAGTTGAAGATTGAGAAATATGAATCCTGAAGAGAACAAAAATATTATCCCTGAGCAGGAGGAAAGTTCAATTGACTTTGCTCAGATTTTTGCAGCAATAAAGAAGCGTAAGCGCTTATATTATAAAGTGCTTCCCATAGCTTTCATATTGGCATGTATCTATGCACTCAGTATTCCAAACTATTATAGTTGTCAGGTAATGTTGGCTCCAGAGTTGTCAAGTTCACGTGGAAGTAGCTCTCTAAGTGCTTTAGCCAGTCAGTTTGGCTTTGGTGTTGGTACTGCAGCCAATGGCGCAGATGCAGTAGGTCCTCAGTTGTATCCAGACCTTATGAATTCTGTTGACTTCAAAGTGAGCCTTTTTAATATACCTGTCCACAAGAAGGACTCTACACGCATAATGACCTATTATGACTATATGGCCAAAGAACAGAAGAGTCCATGGTGGGGAGCTGTTTTATCTGCTCCATTTAAACTTCTAGGATCTATCTTGGGGGCTGAGAAAGATACTATTGACCAGCATAAGGTAAATACCTTTGAACTTACTAAGGAACAGACGATTATCGCTCAGGCAATCAATAAGAAGGTGGTTTGTGATGTTGATAAAAAGACGATGGTTATTACAATTAATGTAACCGATCAAGACCCTCTGATAGCGGCAATAATGGCAGATTCCGTACAGCGTCGTCTTCAGAAATTTATCACAGATTATAGAACAAAGAAAGCCAAGGTTGATTTAGCTTTTACTCGTAAGATCTATGATGAAGCAAAGGCTAGATATGTTAAGGCACGTCAACTTTATGCCAGTTTTAGTGATGCTAACCAAGACATCGTATTGGAAAGTGTCCGTAGTAAACAGACTGACCTTGAGAACGATATGCAACTACAGTTCAATGCCTATAGCGCATTAGCTCAGCAGTTGCAAGCGGCAGAAGCAAAGGTTCAGCAGGAGACTCCTGCCTTCACCACGCTACAAAGTGCTACCGTACCTGTCAAGAAGTCAGGTCCGAAGCGTGCGCAGATGGTACTTATCTTCCTTTTCCTGGCTTTCTTAGGTACGACGGTCTGGATTCTTCACAAGGAAAATCAATTGAAACCGTTACTTGGACTATAAACCAATAACAAATAATATTAAACAATGACAAAACAAAAGAAATTCATTCTCGCTGAGAGCGAGATTCCCACACAGTGGTACAACATTTTGGCTGATATGCCGAACAAACCTTTACCTCCTATTCATCCGGCAACCAAACAGCCGCTTACCTGGCAGGATCTGGCGCATATATTCCCGGAGGAATGTTCAAAACAGGAATTGGATATGGAGCATCGCTGGATTGATATTCCAGAGGAAGTGCTTGAGAAATACAAGTTTTATCGTTCAACACCCTTGGTTCGTGCCTATGAACTTGAGAAGGCTATTGACACCCCTGCTCATATCTATTTTAAGAATGAGTCGACTAATCCTTTAGGATCGCATAAGATTAATTCTGCTCTTCCTCAATGCTATTATGCAAAGCAGGAAGGAACAACAAATGTGACGACAGAAACAGGCGCAGGCCAGTGGGGCGCAGCACTTTCATATGCTGCTAAGATATTTGGACTTGACTGCGCTGTGTATCAGGTAAAGATTACTATGCAGCAGAAGCCATATCGTTCTAGTATTATGCGTACATTCGGAGCTGCAGTGACGGGTTCTCCTTCTATGTCAACTCGTGCAGGAAAGGATATTCTGACAGTAGATCCTACACATCCAGGTTCCTTAGGTACAGCTATCTCCGAAGCAGTGGAGTTGGCTACAACAACTCCGAAATGTAAGTATGTATTAGGATCGGTGCTTAATCATGTGGCTCTGCATCAGTCTATTATCGGACTTGAAGCCGAAAAGCAGATGGCTTTGGCAGGAGAATATCCAGATATGGTGATTGCATGTTTCGGAGGTGGAAGTAATTTCGGTGGTATTGCATTCCCCTTTATGCGCCATAACATTCTGGATGGAAAGAAGACAGAGTTTATAGCTGCAGAGCCTGATAGTTGTCCTAAATTGACGCGTGGTAAGTTCCAATATGACTTTGGCGACGAGGCAGGATACACCCCATTGTTGCCAATGTACACACTTGGCCACCAATTCAAGCCAAGCAATATCCATGCAGGTGGATTACGTTATCACGGTGCTGGCATGATTGTGTCACAGTTGATTAAGGACGGTTATATGAAAGGTGTGGATATTCCACAGTTGGAAACCTTCGAAGCAGGTATGTTGTTTGCACGTACAGAGGGTATTATTCCTGCACCAGAGAGTTGCCACGCTATTGCTGCCACTATCCGTGAGGCAAAGAAATGCAAGGAGACTGGTGAAGAGAAGGTTATTCTCTTTAACCTTTCCGGTCACGGATTGATAGATATGCCGTCTTATGAGCAATTCATCAGTGGTGACCTGCAAAACTATTCGGTGACAGACGAGGAGATTGAACATAATGTATCGCAATTAGAACAAATTATCTAATTGGTTATTGCATTAGTAGTCATATATTTTTGCTTGCTGTTCGGTATCAGCAGGTGGACAGGAAGGAGAGCGACGAACGATACCTTTTATCGGGGAGGGCGTCGCTCTCCTTGGTATATGGTAGCCTTTGGCATGATAGGCGCCTCTATCTCGGGCGTAACATTTGTCAGTGTGCCGGGAATGGTTACACGCATAGATATGACCTATCTGCAGACTTGTCTGGGTTTTATTTTGGGTTATGTCATCGTTGCTTTTGTGTTATTGCCACTTTACTATCGGCTCAATCTGACAAGTATTTACGCTTATCTCGGACAAAGGTTAGGTAGTCGTTCAAATAAGACGGGTGCCTCTTTCTTCCTGTTGTCGAAAATGACCGGGGCTGCTGTTCGATTTTATGTGGTTTGCATCATTTTACAGCGTTTCGTATTCGATATTTTTGGAGTCCCGTTTGCTATTACAGTGGTCGGTATGGTGATGCTTATATGGCTCTATACGCGACAGGGCGGTATTCGCACCTTAGTGTTTACCGATGTGTTACAGACATTGTGCCTTTTTGCCGCACTTATACTGATAATATGGCAAGTGATAGGTGATTTGGGGATGAACTGGGGTGATGCAGTCAATGCTGTAGTTAATGATTCACGGAGCAGGGTGTTTGTTTTTGATGACTGGGTGTCAAAGCAAAATTTCTGGAAACAGTTTCTCAGTGGGGTATTTATTGTCATCGTGATGACAGGTGTTGATCAAGATATGATGCAGAAGAACCTTACCTGCAGGTCGAAGCGTGATGCCCAAAAGAATATGTGTACTTATGGAGTGATGTTTGTCCCGGCAAATCTGCTTTTCTTGGGGTTAGGCGTGCTTTTGGCACAATGGTATGCTGCCTTTGGGATAACTCAACCCTCTGTCGGTGATGAGTTGCTGCCCGTATTTGTAGAAAAGAGTTCTCAGTTCACGTTAGGTCTCTTTACATTGGGCATTGTTGCTGCGTCTTTTTCCAGTGCCGATTCGGCTTTGACGGCCTTAACTACCAGTTTCTGTGTGGATATTTGTCAGCGACAGGGCGATGAAAAGTTGCGCAAAAGGGTACATATTGGTATGGCTGTAGTTTTTGCCATCTTTATTCTTTTGTTCAGAGCCTTGAATTCTACGAGTATCATAGATGCTATCTATATCCTCTGTTCCTACACATATGGCCCGCTATTGGGACTTTTTGCCTTTGGACTGTTGACGAAGAGGAATACCAAAGATAGTTGGGTGCCTTATATTTGTGTTATTTCCCCAATATTGTGTTATTTGTTGGATTGGCTTGTAGGGACATATACAGGCTACCGTTTTGGCTATGAATTGTTGATGCTTAACGGATTGCTCACCTTTAGTGCTCTCTTAGTTGCTCGAAATACTCAGACGGTTGAACACCCATCTCTTTCTTGAATGAGGTCGCAAAGTATTTAGGATCCTTGAATCCAACCTGATAGGCAATATCGCTAACACGTAGGTTGGGGTCCTCTTGAGCCAGACGGCATGCAACCTTGATGCGGTGATTACGAATAAAACCAGAAACGTTCATTCCTGTGACAGCCCTTAATTTATTGTATAAGGTGGAAGCACTAGCACCCATGTCGCGTGCAAAAGCATCACGGTCATAGTCGCTGTCAGAAAGGTGATCGTTAAGGCATTGGATGGCTCGTTCAATAAACTCATTGTCTGCCGAAGTAGCCATAGCTTTGATTCGCTCAATATTCTCTTCAGTGGATTGCTGCTGGAAAATATGGCGGATGCGTTTGCGGTTTTCTATAATATTATTGATACGCAGTTGCAGGTCGCCCATCTTGAATGGTTTGGTAATATAATCGTCAGCTCCCAAGATAAGAGATTCCTGCCGATCTTCTTCCTGTGTTTTGGCAGTAAGCAGTATAATGGGCAAATGACTATAGTCCGGATTTTCTTTTAGTCGGGTTGTCAGTTCGTTACCATCCATCTCAGGCATCATGACATCCGAAACAATGAGATCGAGTTCATGGGCTTTCACTACATCTAACGCTTCCACACCATTCGATGCTGTCAGGACGTGGTAATGCTGCTGTAATAACTGTTTCATTAACATCAACAGTTCAACATTGTCCTCAACAATCAACAGGGTATAAGCTTCTTCATCATCATCAATGGCGGGGAGTGGGGTGGAGGCTTCTTCGTTAGCTGACTTATTCAATGTGGAAGCCAGGTCGATGATGTTGCTATGCGGAACTGCTGGGTTGATTTGATGGCTCTCGTCAATCTGAGAACTTGAAAAGGCATTCTTCCTAATGGGAAGTTCTACAATAAATGTAGTGCCCTGTCCCTCAAAACTCTGGCATTGAATAGTACCTTTATGGAGATAAACCAGATCATGAGTCAGTGCCAGTCCGATGCCAGTCCCAAAAGTTGCACTTTTTCGATATTCGCCATCGTAGAAACGGGTAAATAGATGTTTCATCTTGTCGCTGGCAATACCCATTCCATTGTCACTGATTCGTATCACGACCTTGTCATAACGGGAGTTGGTAGATACGTCAACAATTACTTTACCATTTTCGCCCGTGTATTTCACGGCATTCGACAATAGGTTAAAGATGATTTTATCGAGTTTATCAGTGTCGATCCATCCCAACATACTTTCAGGCTTGCAATGCACCGTGAATTCCAACCCTTTCTTCGCCATCAACGGTTCTATGGTCAAAGCAGTCTCACGTATATATGCCATAACGTCACCATGACTCACACGAAGTTTCAATTCCCCTGCCTGTGATTTGCTTGTTTCCAGTATTTGCTGCAACAATCTGACCACACGGGTAATATTCAGTTCCATCAAGTCATAGTCGCGTCCGTGTTCTGGGGCAGTCTTACGCAATCTTTCTACCGAAGCAGCTACAATGGTCAGTGGTGTCAGCAGTTCGTGTGTGATATTGGTGAATACATATCCCATTTGAAGCTGGTTGCGGATACGCACACTACGTCTGTATAGCGTCCTACCGATGAGGTAGAAAACTACTATCAATGCAATACTCAGCAGTATGATGATGGTTGTTAGGTCCATTATTCTTTAAAAGTTTGCACTGCAAAGATACTTTATTTCTAAAAAACATGCAACAAAAGACGGGAAAAAGTGGCAATATTTGCCAAATTAGTTTGAAAATCGTTATTTATAGTTCAAAAATCGTGAATTTCACGCATTTTAAACCACAAATAACGTTATGTGAACCCGTATACCTAAAAAATAGCCTATCTTTGCATCAGTAAAAGAAAAGAGTAATTTTCTGATACTTGTTTTTCAGTTAGGACGAGAGGTCCTGAAAGAAAAATAATTTTGTTTAGATTTTTAATGGTTAAGGTTTATGGTTGATTAATTTAGTTTTTTTAAAGTATTGGAAAAGGCCCGCTGTGAAGCGAGCCTTTTTCGATGTTATCTATTTTTCAGAGTTAGCTGTTAGCCAACAGGAACCGTTCAGCCTCGATGGCAGCCTGGCATCCTGTTCCTGCTGCTGAGATAGCTTGACGGTATGTAGGATCGGCACAGTCACCGGCAACGTATATACCGGGAAGTTTTGTTCGTGGTGTACCGTCAATCTTCTTCAGATAGCCAACTTCGTCCGTTTCAAGGAAATCCTTGAAGATGTCGGTATTCGGCTTGTGTCCTATAGCAAGGAAAAAACCGTCAATGGCAATATCCACCATCTCTTCGTCGGGCTCTCCCTTTCGCTTTACTAGGTGAGCTCCTTCTACACCATTCTCTCCAAAGAGTCCCAGCGTATTATGCTCAAAGAGAATTTCAATGTTATCAGCAGCCAATACACGTTCCTGCATCACTTTGGAAGCTCTCAGGAAAGGCTTACGCACAATCATATAAACTTTCTTGGCAAGATGACTCAGGTATAGGGCATCTTCGCAGGCGGTGTCACCGCCTCCAACAACTGCAACCGTTTTCTTACGATAGAAGAAACCGTCGCAAGTAGCACATGCAGAGACGCCTTGTCCATTGTATTTCCGTTCATCGTCCAGTCCAAGATATTTTGCTGAGGCTCCTGTCGCAATAATCACGGTGTCTGCAACAATCTCCTGTCCGTCATCCGCCCAAAGATAATAGGGGGCTTTTGAGAAATCCACTTTTATAATTGAGCCGTCACGGATGTCGGTTCCAAAACGTTCAGCCTGTTCGCGCAAGTCCATCATCATCTGGTTGCCGTCCACTCCCTGAGGGTAGCCGGGGAAATTCTCCACTTCTGTTGTCTGAGTAAGCTGGCCTCCAGGCTGAATCCCACAATATTCTATGGGGTTCAGATTAGCGCGTGAAGCATAAATAGCAGCAGTGTAACCTGCAGGTCCACTGCCTATGATAATACATTTTGTCGTTTCCATTATAGCAACTCTTCTATTTGCTTGGCAATGCTGTCGATGCTGGCAGTAGGCTCGAATCGGGCAACCACCTGTCCTTTCTTGTTGATAAGGAACTTGGTGAAGTTCCATTTGATGTCAGATTTCTGCTTATAGTCAGGATCGGCTTTTGAAAGCATGTCATCAAGCAGAGCGCTGAGATTGTGGTTAGGATCCCATCCTGCAAAACCTTTCTGCTCTTGTAAGAACTTGAAAAGAGGATCGGCATCCTCGCCATTTACCTTAACCTTTTTGAATCGAGGGAAATCAGTTCCAAAGTTAAGCTTACAGAACTCGTGTATTGATTCGTCCGTACCAGGCGCCTGTTGGCCAAACTGGTTACAGGGGAAATCTAGAATTTCAAATCCTTGTGAATGATACTTTTTGTAGAGGGCTTCCAGTTCGTCATACTGTGGGGTAAATCCGCATTTGGTGGCAGTGTTTACTATCAGTAAAACCTCGTTCGCGTATTCTTTCAGCGAAACGTCTTTGCCTTTTCTGTCCTTGACAGAGAAATCATAAACAGTCTTCATTTTAATAATTTGATAAACGATTTGTTAAGTACTGGCTACAAAGATACAAAAAAAGGATGAAAACATGCAAGTTTTTATCCCTTTTTCTTTTTATGCCGTGAAAAAAGTAAAAGCACGTTGATGGCATATGCAACTACCAAGAACGTGCTTTTAAAATCTTAGCTGTTATTCTTACTTCTTCGCAGCCTTACCGTAGCGGCTCATGAACTTGTCGACGCGACCGGCAGTATCAACGAGCTTGCTCTTACCAGTATAGAATGGGTGAGAGGTGCTCGAGATTTCGATTTTAACCACTGGGTAAGTTTCGCCTTCGAATTCTACGGTGTCATTTGTCTTTGCGGTAGAACGCGAAAGGAACATATCGCCGTTGGACATGTCCTTGAACACGACGGGGCGATAGTTGTCTGGATGAATACCTTTTTTCATTTTAAATGTTACTTATTATAATTATTACTTGTTATTTTCGCATAAAGCGGGTGCAAAGGTACGAATTTTTTCGGATTCTACAAAATTTTGGAGAAACTTTTTATTCTTCCTCTACGATAATATCGCTTTGAGACACTTCCTCGACGATTTCCTCTTTTTTGTTTTCTATGGCAGCCGGCACTTGTGGCTCATCCTTGATTTCCTCAGCCACTATACCATTTTCGGCTTGTTCCTCCTGTTTTTTCAGTTTGCGGCGTAAACTGTAAATCATAAAGGAGTTGATCATCTCGGTAACTCCATAGAGCAACATGCACCATCCCAGAATAATCATTGGCAGTTCTGCGCTCTTCATAGGTTTTACGAAGATGAAGATTCCTGCTATGAGTATCAGAATGGGAGCAATCCAGAAGAATAGGCCTATAGATCCATAGCGACGTACTGCAACAAGGACAATAAGCTGGTTGATACCGCCTAAAATCAGCATAGCTCCTAAGATATACATCAGCCACTTCACAAACATATCAGGGCTAACAACCAGTGTAAGTCCCAATAGCAGACTGCCGATGCCCACAAGGGGGAAAGCAGGTCGCGTGTCATTGATAATGTTGCCGTTGGCATCTGTGATAGTGTACTCTCCTGCATGGCGTTTGGCGTTCCAATATGAAATCAGTGCAATAATGCCTGACAAAAGGAACAGCACACCGATGGCCATTGTCAGCCATGTCACAGAGTTATCGGGATATTTCAATAATAATACACCAACGGCGATAGAGCAGATTGCTCTGAAAAAAGAACTTTGTAATAGTTTCATGTCTTAAATTCTGCTTTGTTTCTGCAAAAGTATAAAAAAAAGTTGAAAGTAGATAGTTGAAAGTTGAAAAATATGATTAATTTTGCATTTATGGTTACAACAATTTTTTTGGTGCGTCATGGTGAGACGGTGGATAATGCCCGTCAAATCATGCAAGGACAGACTCAGGGAGAACTGAATGAAATGGGGTTCAAACAGGCTCAGGAAGTGGCAGCGCGTCTTTCTTCTGAGGCGATTGATGCCGTTGTCGCGAGCGATTTGCATCGCGCCATTCAAACAGCAGAGATTATTGCGAAGCCTCATGGTCTGCCTGTGGAAACTACACCTTTGTTGCGTGAGCGTGACTGGGGAGGATTTACAGGGCGCTTTATTCCAGATTTGCGAGGCGAGGTATGGCCTGATGATATAGAAAGTGAGGAAGCCCTATTGCAGCGAGCTCACGATTTTCTGCAAATAATGACAGCCACCTACGATGGAAAACGAGTGGTGGCTGTCGGTCACGGTATTATCAATAAAGCGATATTAGCCGTTTATGCATCATGTAGTATGAAAGAGGTTCAGAGGATGATGAATGCCGAGGTTCGTATCTTAACGACGTCCTCCGTAGCTGTGGCCTCCGCCAGCGCTTCGTCCACCTCCGGCACTATGACCGCCTCCGCTGAATGATCCGCCTCCTCTGCTGAATGAACCTCCGCTACGCATGGAGGAGCCTCCGCCAAATGAACCACCGCTGTGAGAGGAAGAGCCTCTGCTGAACGATCCACCGCCGTGAGAGGAAGAACCTCTGCCGAACGATCCGCCACCACCGTAAGAGGAAGAACCTCTGCCGAATGAACCACTGTTGTGATTTGACGGTGTTGTTGAAGAGCCTCTATCCATGTTGCGACCTTGGTTGCCGTTGCTGCGATAGCCTCCTAATGAGCGAGGAGCGTTCATCTCGCCATTTCCACGGTTGTAGTCTCTTCTGCCATTCCCGCGATTGAAGTCTCTGCTGCCATTTCCACGATTGAAATCCCTGTTGCGGTTGTAGCTGTCGTGGTGGCGGCTCATGTCGCGATTGTTAACGGTGGTACGTGTTGAGCTGTGACGCATTCCGCTGTTATGGTGACGATAGTCTCCCCGATGCCATCCGTCGCGCATGCCGATGTGGCGAGTGTTGTGGTGATGGATGTAGTGGTCGCGACGTCCGTGGTACCATCCGTGACCTCCAACGCGGTGCCAGGCATGTCCTCCACGATAAGTAGCGTAGAATACGGGACGTCCGTAGTAGAAATAGTCACGATGTGGATAGCGGGCATAGATGCCGAAATGCCAGAATCCGTCTGCCCAATAGAGAGGGCGATAGAAATAGGTGGCTGCACGGAATGCGCTCAACTGCCAGTCAAGCAGGATATAGCTCAGATCCAGGTTGCGGCGCTCCCAGTAGGTGCCATATACATCGTCATAACTTGTGACTCCCATCAGGTAGTCGAGGTTAATCTCATAAGCAGCCTCATACTGCTCTTCTGTCAGGTTCAACTCGTAAGCCATCTTGTCTGTCAGGAAGAGGGCCTCGTTGCGAGCCTGCTCGTAGCTCATTGCCTTGCCCGTTGCTGCTACCAACAGCATTGCTACCAGGGCTATCATCATCTTCTTCATACTCATATAATTTTAATCAGTTCGACATATTTTTACTTGTTCACAGTGCAAAAGTAAGAAGAATAATGGGCATAAGAAAAGGATTTCCCCTAAACTGTGTGGGGGAAATCCCTATTGTTGGTTTTACCGAATCAAATCAATACTTACGGAAGTTCCATTTCTGTCCGTCCTTACTCAACACAAGGATGTCGCCATTCTGTACCTCTATTTTCACACGAATGTTATTGAAAGGCTTGAATCCGAATTCCTCTTCTACGGCAATAGTATCTTCAATTTCCTCATTAATAGAATAGCACTGGATGAACAGACTGTCGCCCTGGTGCTGGAAATTGCCATATACTTGTCTATCCAAATGACTGTTATTAATGATACGAAATTCCGTAATAGCTCCTGATATAGCCATATAATGATGATCAGATTCATCTAAGCGCCATAACCCTAATAGGTCACCGGCCTCACTACCTTCCTGACAGGAAGAGAAAACCCCTGCAGTCAACAGCCAGCAACCAACAGCCACATATTTAAAGAATTTTGCCATGGAAATTAATTTTGAAGTTAAACGTTGAACAATCACCATAGATATTGCCTTTGTCGAAGGCATAGGCAGCAGAGAATTGCCAAGGTCCTACGTGGTATGAACCCTGTAGCATGGCATCGAAAGAGTGATGTTTTGAGGAAAGAGGAACAAAATACGTACCCCAACCCTCACGATATGATCCTTTCACCAAATACGAAATGCGGTCAGTTATTTCGCCATTGACGCCCAGGTGCCAAGCCTTCACTCGGTTGTCACGGTATCCTGTGTACCCATCCTTATTATATATAGGAGACATTATTAACGCATTACCTGGTGTCATACCATAGTGAGAATAGCCGTTGTAGAACTGGTGATTGTAATAATTGTCATTGCCTGTAACCTGACTGGTAATCTGGTTGCGTATGGGCTCTGGATAGTCCCCTCTATCCCAATGCAGAGGTCCGGATTGGTTGGTACTCTGGAAATACTCAAATACGGCACCACGAACATATTGTCTTCCTGAAGTCTTGTTGCTATACTGCAGTCCCCAGAGTCCGTCCCATCCATTACCCTTGCGAACACCGGAACCGTCCTCGAAAGGATTGTCCAGGTAAGCCTGCACCTGATGGTTTTCGTTGATATTCCAACCTATCTGATAGGTCATCACTCCGATGTGGTTGCCATATACCCAGTCTTCCAGTGTTCCGTTTTCGAAGTATTTACTGTCACCTTTAGGAATAATAACTTTCCAAAAAGCCTTTAAATTGTGAGGCTTATTCTTTGCGGTTAATACTCCGTCAATATAACTGTAGTTTGTTCCTCCAAACTGCACGGCATGCTCAATGCCCACCATTGCAAAGAATCGTTTCGTCGGATTCGTGCGGATATACAGGTGCTTCTGGTGGTAGTAGATGCCTTTAGCATATGAATCGTTGACATCTTGCGCATCGTTAAACCTTTGCTCGCGATAGTTCCCGTCCAAGAACTTACCATAGCCGAAGTCAAAGTTTATCTGCACCCAGCCCTTGGTATAGGGAACATTCCAGAAACCATTCGTACCGACATGAATCTGAGGAATCGGCTTGGCATTGGTTCCTTTGACAAACGACCCCGACGACAGCAGATTGTCGCGAACCACCTGGTTTTGTTCGCGGCTTCCTATTTCGACGAAGAACGATTTCCATGTCAAGTTGACGAAACACTGTTGTAAATAAGCCTTGTGATTGGCATGTACCGAGGCAATCGCATCTAAGCCTCCCGACAATGTCAAGTTCTTGTTGAAGGCATGAGAGATGTTGATGGCTCCACGCAGATAGGCGGTATTCGCCCGAGTGCTGAGCACATGATGACGGTTGGTGGCCAGTTGAAAGGCTGTGAAGTCACCAGTTCCTACAGCCGTTTCTGCCGTAAGGTCATAGGTGATACTTGTTGCCAATGTGTCCTGTGCTCTCGTTGTAGCAGAAAGCAGCAAGAACAAGGCTGTCAGTTTAATATATTTGTAACTCATAGGCAATATGATTTAGAATTTCTTTCCGGTTATTATATTGATAAAGGTGAGCATGAGTATTTTCATGTCTCCACCCAGCGAGTGATGGTTCAAGTACTCTAAATCCATCTCCAGTCGCTTCAGCATCTTATCCATTGTGTCCGTATAGCCATTATACAGTGTGGCATAGGAAGTAATACCTGGACGGATTTGATACAATTGTTCATAGCGTGGATCAATTTCCATAATCTGTTCTATATAATATCTCCGTTCAGGTCGATACCCGACGAACGACATGTCACCTATCAAGACATTCCACAGCTGGGGCAGCTCATCCAGATGGTGACTGCGCAGAATGCGACCTATCTTCGTCAACCTCGGGTCGTTGTCCATCTGTAAAAGTTCCTCGCCTTCCTTCTCAGCATCTACTTTCATACTGCGGAATTTATATATATTGAACGGACATCCTCCTAATCCTATGCGCTCCTGTTTGTAGATAGCGGGTCCGCCGCCCAGTTTTATGGCGAGCCAGCATGCTGCTATCAGTGGGGAGAACAGCACCAGACACAGGATGGCTATGGTAAAGTCGATGACACGTTTCATATCGTCTTTTTCATTTTTCGATTGATACCAAGGTGTACAAGACAATAGAGCGCAATGTCAATCAGTACGATATAGGTCGGCGACATCACCATGTAGAGCATGCTGTTCATCATGATATACACTACCGCCAGGGCTAAGATGGCCCACAAAGTCTGATGCTGGCTCATTCCTGTACGCATCATTTTGTGGTGAATATGGTTCTTGTCGGCTTTGAATAGAGGCTGCCTGTGGAGCAATCGGTAGAGTGTCACCCTGGCTACATCGGCTATTGGAACAAAGAGTAGGGTGAGGGGAACCAATAGTGCCTCAGGACGATAGTCCCAAATCAAAGTATTGTTCATTATGCATTTTACCGACAGGAATCCCAGTGTAAATCCTAACGACAACGATCCGGAGTCACCCATGAAAATCTTGGTGTTCTTCTCCGGCTTCCCAAATAGGTTGAAAATCAGAAAGGCTATCAATGCCCCCATTAAACCAGCAGTCAAGATAGCGTATGTGTTCATGAACACATTATAATAGACGAAATAGACCAGGAACCCAGCCAGTGCCAACACCGATAAACTGCCAGCCAACCCGTCAATCCCGTCGATGAGGTTGTAGGCATTGTCGATAAAGACAATGATGAAGATAGTTAATGGGAAACCGATATAATAGGGTATTTCGTAAATACCGAAAAGCCCGTATAGGTTGTTCAAATACAGTCCTGCCATAGGCAGCAGACAGGCAGCACAGATTTGTGCAGTAAATTTCGTGGTAGCATTCAGACCTATCAGGTCATCAATGATACCTGTAAAATAGATGATGCTTAAGCCAACCAGGAAACTGGCACTCCAGATGCTGAACGGGCGGTCTATACCGCTATTGGCGGTTATCACAATGAGGCAAATGGCAAAGGCCAGCACCATACTAGGAAAGAACGAGATGCCCCCCATTCTCGGAATGGCGTTATGGTGTATTTTCCTACCATTCGGCAAATCATAGAGCTTCTTGCGCTTGCAATAGTCAAGGATGGCTGGGGTAAACACCCATCCACAAGTGAAACTCAATAAAAATGCACCAAGTAGATATATTGCCATACACTATTCTATCGGTTATATATATTATATAACTGCTAATTCCGCGCTTTATTGTGTTATTTTACATTGTTTTTGTGTTATGTTTCAAACGTGGTTCATTCGCACAATAATAGAAGTTACTCCTTAGAAGAATTGGAGTTAAGTTGGGCCTGGGTTGGCATTCGATGCTACAAAGGTATGACTTTTTCTTGAGATATGCAAGTGTTTTATCATATTTGTCCCTGACATCCTTTATTGTTGCGCCAATTGGATGATGGTCTTGGCGGTCTCTTCCCATGAAAACCTTCTGGCATTCACAAAGCCTTTTGAGATGAGCGAAGAGCGGAGCGTACTGTCCGCTTTCAGGAACTGTCTGATAGTATCTCTCATTTCTTCTACATGGTAAGGATTAAAGAAAACAGCAGCATCACCACACACTTCCCTCAATAC
>JAEEGI010005259.1_pt1 | contig 29844 bp, 23 predicted proteins | sample 8958751 | NCBI WGS metagenome assembly JAEEGI01 (sample SAMN16246545, study PRJNA631951) | gut metagenome | biome: gut microbiome; feature: rumen; material: KS-attached | host: Bos | place: Iran: Karaj | collected 2018-10 | reverse complement strand
GCACATTGAAGGAATACGGAGTTGAAGTTTTAGGAACAAGCGTCGAGGCCATCATGAACACTGAGGACCGCGACCTTTTTGTTAAAAAGCTGGCAGAGGTTGATCTGAAGGTGCCCGTGAGCCACGCGGTCGAGTCGATGGAGGATGCGCTGAAGGCAGCCCACGAGATCGGCTTCCCCATCATGATCCGCTCGGCCTACGCCCTCGGTGGTCTCGGCTCAGGTATCTGTCCTGACGAGAAGAAGTTCCGTGAGCTGGCAGAGAGTGCCTTTACGTTTGCCCCGCAGATTCTCGTCGAGGAGAGCCTGAAGGGATGGAAGGAGATTGAGTTCGAGTGCATCCGCGACGCTAACGACCGCTGCTTCACAGTGGCCTCGATGGAGAATTTCGACCCGCTCGGCATCCACACTGGTGAGTCAATCGTTGTGGCTCCTACCTGTTCACTCCGCGAGGATCAGGTGAAGATGCTGCAGGAGCTGACCATCAAGTGCGTGAAGCACCTCGGCATCGTCGGTGAGTGTAATATTCAGTTCGCCTTCAACGCAGAGACCAACGACTACCGTATCATTGAGATCAATGCCCGCCTGAGCCGTAGCTCTGCCCTTGCCTCTAAGGCCACCGGTTATCCCCTCGCCTTCGTCGCTGCCAAGATTGCGCTTGGCTACACACTCGACCAGATTGGCGAGATGGGTACGACATCATCAGCCTACGTGGCTCCGAGCCTCGACTATATGATCTGTAAGATTCCTCGCTGGGACCTGACGAAGTTCGCTGGCGTAAGCCGTCAGATCGGTTCGTCGATGAAGTCTGTCGGCGAGATTATGAGTATCGGCCGCAGCTTCGAGGAGATGATCCAGAAGGGTCTGCGTATGATCGGTCAGGGCATGCACGGATTCGTGGGCAACGACCATACGAAGTTCGACAACCTCGACGAGGAGCTGGCTAATCCTACCGACCTGCGCATCTTCGCTATCGCACAGGCTCTGGAGGAAGGATACACTATCGAGCGCATCGAGAAGCTGACGAAGATTGACGTCTGGTTCCTGGAGCGTCTGAAGCACATCGTTGACCTGAAGCACGAGTTGCAGAAGTACAATGCCCTTGAGGAATTGCCCGACGAGTTGCTGCTCGAGGTGAAGCGTTGCGGATTCAGTGACTTCCAGATTGCCCGCTTCGTGCTGAAGCCACAGGGTGGCAACATGGAGAAGGAGAACCTGCAGGTGCGTAAATATCGTAAGCAGAAGGGTATCATGCCTTCAGTAAAGCGCATCCCCACCGTGGCTTCGGAGAATCCTGAACTGACCAACTACCTCTACTTCACATATACCCACACGCCTGCCTTCGGCGATCCGACAGGTGAGAACTATACGCCTGCCCACGACGTGAACTACTACTCGCACGAGAAGTCAGTGGTCGTGCTGGGTTCTGGTGCCTACCGCATCGGTTCGTCAGTAGAGTTCGACTGGTGTTCTGTGAATGCCATCAACACAGCTCGCAAGCTGGGTTACAAGAGTATCATGATCAACTATAACCCTGAGACGGTGTCAACCGACTATGATATGTGCGACCGCCTCTACTTCGACGAGCTTTCACTGGAGCGCGTGCTCGATGTGATCGACCTCGAGGAGCCTCGTGGTGTGATCGTATCCGTAGGTGGTCAGATTCCTAACAACCTCGCTATGAAGCTCTATCGTCAGGGTGTGCCCGTACTGGGAACATCGCCTGTGAACATCGACCGTGCAGAGAACCGCGACAAGTTCTCGGCTATGCTCGACAAGCTGTGCATCGACCAGCCAGCCTGGAGAGCACTGACCAGCTTCGAGGATGTGAAGGAGTTTGTCGACGAGGTTGGCTATCCTGTTCTGGTGCGTCCTTCTTACGTACTTTCGGGTGCTGCGATGAACGTCTGCTACGACGAAGAGGAGCTGCATCGCTTCCTGAACATGGCTACCGAGGTGAGCAAGGAGTTCCCTGTAGTGGTTTCAAAGTTCATGACTGAGACCAAGGAGATCGAGTTCGACGCTGTTGCCGATAAGGGTGAGGTGATCGAGTATGCCATCTCTGAGCACGTGGAGTATGCTGGTGTTCACTCTGGTGACGCCACGATGGTATTCCCCGCCCAGCACATCTACTTCTCGACCATCCGTCAGATCAAGAAGATTGCCCGTAAGATCGCTGCTGAGCTGAACATCAGCGGTCCGTTCAATATCCAGTTCCTGGCCAAGAACCGCGAGGTGAAGGTTATCGAGTGTAACCTCCGTGCATCGCGCTCATTCCCCTTCGTATCGAAGATCCTGAAGCGCAACTTCATCGAGACAGCAACGAAGATCATGCTAGACGCGCCTTATCAGAAGCCTGAGAAGAGTGAGTTCGATATCGACCGCATTGGTGTGAAGGCCTCACAGTTCTCATTCGCCCGTCTGCAGAATGCTGACCCCGTACTCGGTGTCGACATGAGCTCTACAGGTGAGGTTGGCTGTCTGGGCGACGACCTGAACGAGGCTATGCTCAACTCGCTGATTGCTACTGGTTACTCGATTCCTAAGGATGCTGTACTGATCAGTTCAGGTGGTGCCAAGGGTAAGGTAAGTCTGCTTGAGCCTGCCCAGCAGCTCGCCAAGAAGGGCTACACGATCTACGCCACTGCTGGTACAGCCAAGTTCTTCAACGACAACGGCGTGAAGGCTATCAGCGTGGCTTGGCCTGATGAGAATGGCGACAACAACGTGATGGATCTGATTTCCCAGCACAAGGTTGGTCTTGTAATCAACGTGCCGAAGAACCATACCTCACGCGAGTTGACCAACGGTTACAAGATTCGTCGTGGTGCCATCGACCACAACATTCCTCTGATGACGAATGTCCGCTTGGCAAAGGCATTCATCGAGGCCTTCACTGCAATGAACCTCGAGGATGTGAAGATCAAGAGCTGGCAGGAGTATAACAATTAAACATTAAAAATTTAACATTAAAAATTGTCAGACGAATATAAGACACTAAAGAGCGGAGGCGAGGGCTACTATACTGAAAAGCGAAGTAAGTTCCTCGCCTTCGCTCATCATGTATCGTCAGTTGATGAGATCAAGGAACTGCTGGCTGGCTATCGGAAGAAGTACTATGATGCCCGTCACGTGTGTTACGCCTATATGCTGGGGCCTGAGCGCACGGAGTTCAGGGCCAACGATGACGGTGAGCCTTCATCGACAGCCGGCAAACCTATCCTGGGACAGATCAACTCGCAGGAACTGACGGATATCCTAATTGTCGTCGTACGCTATTACGGTGGTGTAAATCTGGGTACGAGCGGACTGATTGTCGCCTACCGCGAGGCAGCGGCTGATGCCATCGCCCACTCGGAAATCGAAACACGACAGGTAGAGGAGGTCATCACCTACTCGTTCGCCTACCCCATGATGAATGACGTGATGCGCATCGTGAAAGAGATGAATCCACGCATCGTTTCACAGACTTATGATAATACATGCGAAATCAAACTGAGCATCCGCAAGAGCGAGGCAGAACAGCTTCGTAACAAATTAGCGAAACTTTCTTTCTAATAAAGTCACCGTTCGGACAACTTTTACCTTATTTTATTTGGTAGTATCGGAAAAAGTTGCTACCTTTGCAAACGCAATCGAGAAGTTAATACTTCGTATTAGGAGAGTTGGCAGAGTGATCGATCGCGCTGGACTCGAAATCCGGTATACCCCTTTCGGGTATCGGGGGTTTGAATCCCTCACTCTCCGCAAAGCAAAAGAAGAGGCTCATCATTCCGATGAGCCTTTCTTCTTTTTTATTCAGTCCTTGAGCGGAGCGTTCTTCAGCTGTTCAAGTGCACGACAGAGCTGATCAGGACAGGATGTGCCTTTAGTCCCGCAACGGATGCCATCGAGTTTGGAAATCACATCGTCGATCTTCTGTCCGCGAACCAGTTGGCTGACACCTTGCAGATTGCCATTACAGCCACCCAGAAAGAACACCTGCTGAATCACATTGTTCTCATCAGCGGTCACATCAATCAGCTTGGAACAAGTGCCGTGGGTCTCGTATTGTACGTGCTTCGTCTTCATAAGGCTTAGCTCAGTTTGTGGATTACAAGTCCAGAACGCAGTTTAGGCTCGAACCAGGTAGCCTTTGGCGGCATGATCTTACCAGAATCTGCGATATCCATAATCTGCTGCATAGAGACAGGATAGAGTGCCAAAGCAGCACGCATCTCACCACTGTCCACACGACGCTTCAGTTCCTTAAGACCACGCAGACCACCTACGAAGTCGATGCGCTGTGAAGAACGAAGATCGCCGATATTCAGGATCTCATCGAGAATCAGACGGCTCGAGATATCCACGTCGAGGACACCGATGGGGTCGTTGTTATCATAGGTTCCTTCCTTAGCCTTCAGGCTGTACCAATGCTCATCGAGATAGAGTGAAAACTCGTGAAGCTGCTGGGGCTTGTAGATCTCCGTGCCCTTATCAGCCACCTCAAAGTTTACCTGCAATGCAGCGAGGAACTCTTCTGACGACATACCGTTCAGATCCTTTACCACGCGGTTGTAGTCGAGGATCGTGAGCTGAGAAGCCTGGAAGCAGACAGCCATGAAGAAGTTATACTCCTCTGTGCCGTTGTGGTTGGGATTCTGCTTCTGCTTTTCAGCACCTACAAGGGCTGCGGCAGCTGAACGATGATGGCCATCTGCGATATAGAGACTGGGCATCTTGGCAAACTCGGCAGTGATGGTCTGCATATCCTGCTCATCATTGATGACCCAGAACTGATGACGGAAGCCATCGATGGGAGCCACGAAATCGTACTCAGGTTCTGTAGCTGCATAGCGCATGATCAGATCGTTGAGTACGGTATTATCAGGATAAGCGAAGAATACGGGCTCGATGTTAGCATTGTTCACACGGACATGCTTCATGCGGTCCTCTTCCTTATCACGACGGGTCAGCTCGTGCTTCTTGATGCGACCAGCCATATAGTCGTCGGTATGGGCGCAGACCACGAGTCCGTACTGCGTTTTGCTGTTCATCGTCTGCGCATAGATATAATAATGTTCGCGCGCATCCTGAACCAGCCAGCCCTTATCCTGGAACTTCTGGAAATTCTCGGCTGCCTTCTCATAGACGCGAGGGTCATACTCTGAGGTGCCAACGGGGAAATCTATCTCGGGCTTGATAATATGGTAGAGGCTCATCTCATTGTCGCCAGCCTCTGCCCTCGCCTCTTCACTGTCGAGCACGTCATAAGGACGGCTCTCTACTTTCTCCACCAGATCCTTCGGTGGACGAATACCTTTAAATGGTTTTATGATTGCCATAGTTTACTATTGAACGTTGAAGATAGAACATTGAAATCAGCCATTAGAGACAGGCTTTGATTTTTTCGATCATCTCAGTATACTCTGATTCCGAGAGATAGACCTTGCCAGGATTCATCTGGAACGTGCCACCGTAGTCGGGACCATCCACATACTTCGGAGCCAGATGGAAATGCAGGTGTGACAGCTTGTCGCTATAGGCGCCATAATTGATCTTCTCGGGATTGAATGCCTTCTGCATCGCACGGGTCACTCGGGTGACATCAGCCATAAAGGCATTGCGATCCTCGTCGGACAACTCATTCAGGTCATTGACATGATCCTTATAGGCTACAAGGCAACGGCCACGATAAGTTTGTTCCTTAAACAGGAATGCGCGAGATACTGACAACTGAGCGAACTCTATCATCAGATCATGAAGCGTCTGATTGTTTGTGCAGTATAAGCACTGCTTGGGATCACTTTGCATAATCGTTTCGTTTTAAGATTTTGATTTTAGTGGTGCAAAATTACGCAAATTCTTCCGATTTGCAAAATCTTTCCGAATATATTTGCCTACTTCATAAATAAATTGTATTTTTGCAGAAGAAATCTATAATTAGAAATATTAAATAACTACAATCGTATGAAGAAAATTCTACTCTTAGTATGCAGCGTGATGTTATGTACATCCATTGAGGCTGCCAGTTTTGAAACTGCCAAAGATGCCGTCAAGAACATGGGCGTGGGTTGGAACCTGGGTAATACCCTCGATGCCAATGATGCTACCAAGACTTGGAAAACAACGGCTGAACACGAGACATGCTGGGGACAGCCCGTAACAAAACCTGAGTTGCTCAAGATGATGAAGGAGGCCGGCTTTGGCGCCATCCGTGTACCTATCACATGGTATCAAGAGATGGATGCTGACGGAAAAGTAAATGACGCGTGGATGAAACGTGTGAAAGAAGTGGTAGACTATGTGATCGATAATGGTATGTATTGTATCATTAATGTGCATCACGATACGGGCGCTGATAGCGGCAATTACAAATCATGGTTGAAAGCCAGCACCAGCAGCTATAATACTAACAAAGCCAAGTACGAAGGCCTGTGGAAACAGATAGCCGAGCAATTCAAGGACTATGATCAGAAGCTGATTTTCGAATCATACAACGAGATGCTCGACGAGAAGAACACCTGGAACGAGCCTGTTGATAAGACTGACGGCTATAAGGCCATCAACAGCTATGCCAAAAGTTTCGTAACAACCGTTCGTGCTACTGGTGGCAATAACAAGGATCGCAACCTGGTAGTTAACACCTACTCTGCCAGCAGCACTCCTGACGCTATGCAGAATCTGGATCTGCCCGAAGAGAGCAACCATATCATATTCCAGATTCACAGCTATCCTAACTGGCAGAACAAGAGTAACGCCAAGAAAGAGATCGACAACCTGATTAGCAATATCAAGTCCAAGTTGCTGGACAGAGCTCCTGTTATCGTAGGCGAATATGCCACATTCACCACATGGCCTTCGGAGATTGACTATTATGCTAAGGATAAGGAAGTAGCCCTCTATGCAATGGACTACCTCATCCAGAAGACCAAAGAGAATGGCATCGGAACATTCTATTGGATGGGAATGTCTGACGGTTCTTACCGTGATATGCCCGCATTCCATCAGGCTGACCTCGCTCAGACTCTTATCAAGGCCTACTACGGCAGCATCGACGGATACAAGTATCCTACAGCTGACGATTTCGAAATTGTTTACGACATTTCTTATAATGATGAATGGTCAGAGTTGTTCCTTTTCGGCAGCTGGAATCGTACCGCCGTTAACTTGAGTGGCTACAAAGGCATCCGCGTGGAAATGGACAAGGCCTATGGCAACAAGCTGCAGATAAAGGTATATGGTGACAAGAAGAGTGGTACTGATTTCAATGAACAGTACGCGCCGCTGTCAGACACTTCTGCATCAACGACTGTAGATTTCGATACTTCCATATTAGGCTCTACTTTCTGGGGAGTTACGCTTCAGACTAATTCTGGCGCCTTGACTGCCACACTGAAAGAGGCAAAGCTGATTAAGGCCGATGGCACAGAAGAACCAGCGTCAGTCACAGCTGCGTGGGGATGCACGGTTACCGCCAAGTCAACTCCCAAGCCCACGGGCATTCATGCTATTCAGTTAATAAAGACAGAGGCCGATGGTGCCATATACAACCTGCAAGGACAACGTGTACAGAATCCTCAAAAAGGAATCTATATCCAAAACGGAAAAAAATATGTGATGAAATAAGTACCGCTTATTGAACAATAAGGGACCCTTATTGGAAAATAAGTGCCGCTTATTAAAACAAAAGAGCCGCAGGATAGAAATCTTGCGGCTCTTCTTATGATCGATAGATTTATTTGTTCACCTGGAACTTAGTGTCACCATCCTTGAAGAAGGCATTGATCTGCTTGGCAGCTGCGATACCAGCATTGATATTGGCCTCAGCTGTCTGAGCACCCATCTTCTTAGGAGTTGAGAAGTAACGACCCTCGAACTTAGCGAACTCGTCGTTAGCATCAGGCATGATGTCTGTAACGAACTTCAGGTCCTCACGCTCTGCCATCAGCTTGATGAGCTCAGGCTCATTGATGACTTCCTTACGAGCTGTGTTCACGAGGACACCACCCTTCTTCAGCTTACCTACCAGCGCGTAGTTAATGCTCTGCTTGGTCTCAGGTGTAGCAGGGATGTGGAGTGATACAACGTCGCAGGTCTCGAAGAGAGCATCCTGATTAGCAACGGCGTGAACACCAGCAGCCTCGATGACCTCAGCGGGACAATAAGCGTCGAATGCATAAACATCCATACCAAATCCCTTAGCGATGCGAGCCACGTTGCGGCCTACATTACCGAAAGCGAGAATACCCAGCTTCTTGCCGAGCAGCTCAGAACCGCTCTTACCGTTGTAGAAACCACGAACGGCCATAACGAGCAGACCGAATACAAGCTCTGCTACGGCATTGGCGTTCTGACCAGGGGTATTCTCAGCAACTACGTTGTGAGCAGTAGCGGCGGCGAGGTCGATGTTATCGTAACCAGCACCAGCACGAACTACAATCTTCAACTGCTTGGCAGCGTCGAGCACCTCTGCATCTACCTTATCCGAACGGATAATCATAGCGTCAGCGTCCTTTACGGCATCCAGCAACTGAGCCTTCTCTGTATATTTTTCGAGCAGCACGAGTTCATTGCCTGCTCCCTCAATTTCTGCCTTGATACCATTAACAGCTGCTGCTGCGAATGGTTTCTCTGTTGCAACTAATACTTTCATTTTCTTTTATTTATTTTGGCACGGATTACACGGATTAACACTGCTTTTATTAATAGCCGTGTCTCTAAAAGAGCCGTGAAATCCGTGCCTAATGATATTTAGTGATTACTTTCGAATTCCTTCATGCAAGCTACGAGTGCGTTGCAACCTTCGATGGTCTGGGCGTTGTAGCAAGATGCACGGAAACCACCAACACTGCGGTGACCCTTTACACCAACCATACCCTTAGATACGGCAAAGTCGAGGAAGTCCTTCTCGAGCTCCTTGTACTCAGGAGCCATCACGAAGCAGAGGTTCATCAGTGAGCGATCCTCTTCCTTGGCTGTACCTACGAAGCACTTGTTGCGGTCGATCTCGCCATAGACGATCTCTGCACGCTGCTTAGCCAGCTTGTCCATAGCCTCAAGACCACCCTGAGCCTTGATCCAACGGAGGTTCTCGAGTGCACAGTAGATAGGTACTACTGGAGGAGTATTGAACATAGAACCTTTATCTACGTGTGTGCGATAGTCGAGCATAGTAGGAATCTCACGAGGAGCCTTGCCCAGCTTCTCGTCCTTCAGGATGATGATGGTTACACCAGCCATTGACAGGTTCTTCTGAGCGCCAGCATAGATGGCATCGTACTTGCTGACATCTACAGGACGGCTCATGAAGTCTGAAGACATATCAGCAATCAGAGGAACATTCACATCCAGGTCCTTGCGGATCTCTGTACCATAAATCGTATTATTAGTGGTGATATGCAGATAGTCAGCATCTGCGGGCACGCTCCAATCCTTGGGGATGAAAGTGTAGTTGGCATCGGCTGAAGAAGCCACCTCAACTACCTCTCCAAAGAGCTTTGCTTCCTTCATAGCCTTCTTTGCCCAAACACCAGTGTTCAGGTAAGCAGCCTTCTTAATCAGGAAGTTGTAGGGAATCATGCAGAACTCGAGGCTTGCGCCACCACCGAGGAAGATAACTGAATAACCCTCAGGAATGTCGAGCAACTCCTTTGTGAGAGCTACAGCCTCGTCTACGACAGGCTGAAAATCCTTAGCACGGTGGCTGATCTCCATCAGAGAGAGACCTGAGCCATTGAAATCAAGACACTGTTGAGCAGTCTTTTCAATGACTTCGCGAGGAAGCATTGAGGGACCAGCGTTAAAGTTGTACTTCTTCATTTTGGTTGTTATTTAAAATGGTTTTATATCCTATGTTTTGAAAAACGCTGCGAAATTACACTTTTTATTTCAATCTACCAAATATTTGAGCATAAATTCACAAAAATATTCGATTTTCTTTCATTTTGTCAAGAAAACGACTTACCTTTGCATTCGTTATGACACAAAAGGAACATTATATCATCATCAGTCTTGCTTCCAACGAGAACCAAGAAACGAACATGGCAGCTGCCAGAACGCAGCTCGAACAATTGCTCACAGAAGTCCAATTCACTTCTGCCATCTGGACAGAGCCTATCAATACATTAAGGAAAGAGCCCTATCTGAATCAGCTTTGTAAAGGAACAACTGCACTTGGCGAGGGGTTGCTTTGCGAGGTACTCAAGGAGTTGGAGAAACGTCTTGGACGAAGGCGCAACGAAGATGGTATCGTTGCCATCGACCTCGATCTACTGCAATACGATGACCAATGTCATCACCTTCGCGACTGGAACCGAGTTTATGTAAAGGACTTAATTAACGAATTATGAAAAATCTATTGATATTCAGCTTATTAATATTATGTTCAATACATGTTTCAGCTCAACGTTTTGAGGATTATTTTGAGGATCGCACCTTAAGACTGGACTATACCTTCGCAGGCGATGACGTCCTCCACCAGATATATGTCGATGAACTGGTCAGCCTGCCACATTGGTACGGGCGTAGAGAACATCTGGCAGAATTACCGCTGAAAGGCAACGGACAGATCACAATTCGTTCGAAGGCCGATGAAACCGTTATTTATCGTCATTCCTTCTCTACCCTCTTCCAAGAGTGGCTCGCCACAGACGAAGCCAAACATGTTCAGAAATCCTTCGAGAATGTGTTCCTTGTACCTTTTCCGAAAGATTCTGTGGAAATCAAAGTGGAACTCTTCGACTATCACAATGAAGTCGTCAACTCATTGACCCATACCGTTGATCCCAAGGATATTCTGATCCGCAAGGCCGGAGAACGTGGGATAACTCCCTATAAGATCTTGAATCAGGCAGCCGACACTACACGTTGCATTCATATTGCCTTCGTGGCAGAGGGCTATAGCGAAGATGAAATGGACCACTATCTCGACGATTGTCAGAAAGCCATCGGCTCACTATTCCGTCACGAACCCTTCAAGTCGATGCAAGACCGTTTCAACATCATTGCCGTGCAGTCAGCCTCCGCAGAATCTGGCACCAGTGAGCCTGCGAAAGGAATCTGGAAGAATACAGTTCTCGGCTCTCATTTCGACACTTTCTACAGTGACCGCTATCTCACAACGCTTCATCTGAAGCGTCTCCACGATGTTCTGGCAGGCACACCCTACGAACATATCATCATCCTCGTCAATACCGATCATTATGGCGGAGGGGGAATCTACAACTCCTACAATCTCAGCTATACAGGCGGCAAGAATTTCCTACCTGTGGTAGTACATGAATTCGGGCATTCGTTTGGTGGTCTGGGTGACGAGTATGCCTATGGCAACGACGACCCTATCTACTTCAGCGATACAGAGCCCTGGGAGCCCAACCTCACGACAAAAGCTACAGCCTTTATCAAATGGGAGAACCTGATCAAGGAAGGTAAGGCTGGATTGTACGAAGGCGGTGGCTATTTGGAAAAGGGTGTATGGCGAGGCAGCGAGAACTGTCGGATGCGTACAAACGAAGAACCTGAATTCTGCGCAGTATGTCAACAAGCCCTTATCCAGCTGATTAATTTCTACACAAAATGATCCACGAGATTACATCCATAGATGACCCCCGCATAGCTCCCTTCTGCAAATTGACAGAAGCACAACTACGCCATCAAGAGAATGCTGGTCAGGGGATCTTCATTGCCGAGAGTCCGAAAGTGATACGTGTCGCCTTACAAGCAGGTTACGAGCCTTTAGCCCTACTCTGTGAGAGGAAACATATCGAAGGAGATGCAGCCGATATCATTGAGGAACATCCTGATATGCCTGTCTATACAGGAACACGTGAACTCCTTTCCGAATTAACTGGCTATATCCTGACTCGTGGAGTGCTCTGCGCGATGCGAAGGAAGCCTGAGCCCCTACTCGATGAGATATTGAAAGATGCACGTCGGGTCTGTGTCATCGATGCTGTCTGCGACACAACGAATATCGGAGCCATCTTCCGTTCTGCTGCTGCCCTAGGTATCGATGCTGTATTATTGACGCGTAGTTCATGCGATCCTTTAAACCGTAGGGCCATCCGTGTATCGATGGGTACTATGTTTCTTGTTCCCTGGACCTGGCTTGATGATTATGGAGCACTTCAACGTATGGGATTCAAGACAGCTGCTATGGCATTAACAGACAAATCCATCTCATTAGCCGATCCCATTCTCAAACAGCAAGAACGTCTCGCCGTGATTATGGGTACCGAAGGTGAAGGCTTACCGCAAGCAACCATCGAGCAAGCAGACTATACTGTACGCATTCCCATGTTCCATCAAGTAGATTCCCTCAATGTTGCAGCAGCTGCTGCTGTCGCCTTTTGGGAACTCAGGGTGTAGTGACAAAAAAAGCGGATTCCCAATGAAAGGAATCCGCCAGATTAGTTAGTATCAGTATTATTCTATTAGAAGAACAAGTAGCGATTATCAACTACATTAGCCTTCTGATAGAGTTCCTGGATAAAGATACGAGCAGCCTGAAGAGCCTGCATCTGAAGCTGCTGTTCAACAGCCTTAGCGTCGAAATTAGCACCCTCACGCTCAGCCTTCTTGAGAACCTTGAACAGGTAAGCACCACCATTACCCTTTACCAGAGCCTTGCTGAATTCGCCCTGCTTTACAGAAGCAACAGCACCAGCCAGAGCAGGCTCGCTTGAACCAGTGGCCTGTACAAAGACAGGAGCACCGAAGGTAATCTGATTAACTGAGTCAACACGTGCACCCTTTGCCTGAGCTGCTGCGATATCAGCAACACCAGCCAGTTTCTCTTTGAGTAGCTCAAATTTCTTATCACGAACGACCTCAGCCTTTACCATATCCTTTACACTCTCGAGAGCACGATAGCCTACAGGATGAATCTTGGTAAGAGCTACAACGAGCAGGTGATCGTTATTACCACACTCATAAAGTGGGCTTACCTCACCCTCCTTAGCATCGAAGATCCACTTCATAGCCTCACGAGTGGCACGAAGACCAGCAACATTGTGCTCAGAATTAGCGAGATCCTGACGAGGAGAAACTGTGAAGCCGAACTTTGCTGCATTCTTCTCCAGATCAGCAATAGTTTTGTTCTCACTAACGAACTGGCTGAACTTATTGTAAGCCTCAGAATAGGTTCCCTTAGAGAAATCGATGGTGTGCTTGATGACAGCTACATCATACTTGTCGACCATAGCCTTGCGAGCTGTTACCTGGATAACAATATTACCCTGAGCAAACTCGAGATTCTTAACATCATTAACGTTGAGTGTATTGATAGCATTGAGATAGTTCTTTGACTCTTCGTCCATCACATTAGAATTCTCATACATCGCAGAGGTGAGCCACTGCTTCTGGCCTGTCTGACCGTACTTCTGAGCAAGAGCTTCAAACTCTGCACCAGACTTGAGAGCATTGTAAACGCTATCAGCAGTCTTACGGGCAGCCTCAACTGTTGCACCACCAACCTGAATCTGACGATACTCGATAGAGTCAGGCATCTGGCTCTTAGACAGCAGTTTCACTACGTTAAGGGTATTGTCAAACTTCGTCTCGAATGGAGCTGTGGTCTGACCTACAGAGATAGAATCGAGCTTAGCAGCGATATCAGAGGGATAAGCGCGCTTGGTTGCTGCGATACCTGTATAGGGGAACTGAGACTGAGCCTTGCGAACAACCTCTGCGGGGTTAGCACCACTCTGAAGCTTTGTGCAGGCCTCAGCCATAGTCTGCTCGAGGGCCTTACGGTCAGCTGCAGAAGCTACAACCTGGAAATCAACATACTTGATGTCACGGGTCTCAACAGTCTGCTTGAACATCTCCTTCTCCTCGTCGTACTTAGCCTTGAGTTCCTTCTCATCAACCTTCACATCATTATCGTTGATGGTAGAATAAGCGAAAGAAGCCAGCTGGATATCAGTCTCCTGGTTCTGACCCTCAAAAGCCATCTTGGCAGATACGGGGTTAGAAAGCAGACAGCCAGCCATCAGAGCCTGATACTTCTGAGTAAGTGTCTGCTGACGAAGCTGCTTCTCGATGAACTGCCAGTACTTGTAAAGAGTCTGATATGACTCAGAAAGCTGTGGGTTATTAGCGTTCTTCTTGTAGTCATCAAGGAACTTCGTGAGCATTGTCACGTCAAAACGACCAGTCTGCTGATTCACGAAAGGAGATTGCATCAACATGGGATTGGTACCCTCCTTCATGATATTCTGCAACTCCTCGTCTGTAACAGTCAAACCAAGTTTCTTGGTCTCGTCGTTGATGATCTGCTCGTTAACATAAGAATTCCACACCTGATCCTTGATGCTGTTGAGCTCCTCCTCCGTGAAATTGTCACGACCCTGAGTCATCTTCAACACTTCCTGATACTCATCTACGAGAGCCTGGAATTCCTGAACGTTAACTTTGTTTCCTAATACTTCGCCAATCTGCTGACGCTGCTGGTTCTTAGTTGCTTCACAAGAACGGAAAGCCTCTTCTGCAATGAAGGCGAAAAGACCGAGACCAATGATAATCACAAGGGTCACGCCTCTTTTTCTGATTTTTCCTAATGCGGCCATAATTATTTAATTTTAAAATTTTTGTTCGTTTTGAGGGCAATATTTCACGACTTTGCCCAATCAGCGTGCAAAGGTACTAAAAATGAATGATATAGAAAAATTTTTTGGGGAAAAATCTCTTATTCTGTTATCTTTAGTCGCACTAATTCTATTTTCGTGGCTGTATTCTTCACAATTTTAAACTCGAACTTGTCAATTTTGACCACTTCGTTGAGTTTCGGGAACGACTGATACTCATGAAGAATCAGTCCTCCCAATGTCATATATTCGTCACTTTCCGGAAGATCCAATGAGAACATTTCATTAATCTTCTCTATTTCCAATCTCGCAGAGAGAATATACTCGCCATCAGACAACTGCTTGGCAACATGGTTCGTATTGTCATGCTCATCCTCTATCTCACCTGTAATCTCCTCAACAATGTCTTCGAGAGACACCAAACCACTCGTACCACCGAATTCGTCCACTACGACAGCCAATGAGCGTTTCTGCTGCATCAACTGTTTCATCAGTTTGGACGCGAGCATCGTCTCAGGAACAAATGAGATCTCACGAACTAAATCCGCGCATACAGCAGTATCAGACGCCGTGAACATATCGGATGAATGGATATACCCGATAATGTGATCAATATCCTCATGGAACACCACAATCTTTGAGTGTCCGCTCTCAATGAACACCTGCTTGAGTTGGGGAATGGTGGCAGTATCAGCGATGGCATCAATCTCTGTACGAGGTACCATACAATCACGGATTTTCGTCTCAGAGAAGTCAAGGGCATTCTGGAAGATCTTAACTTCCTCACCTATCTCTGCATCATCCTCGGCATTGTCAATACTGGTCTGAACCAGATAGTCAAGATCCACCTTGGTAAAAGACGGTCCTTCAGCATCCTTATTCATACGAACGCCAAATAATCGGAGTAATCCTTTGGAGAGCAACGTGGCGAACTTTGATATCGGATAGAGCAAGACATAACATATCCATGCTGGCACAGCAAAGAATGTCAGTAACGTATTGGGATTGTTCTTGAAGATACTCTTAGGCAGAAACTCACCTGTAAAAAGCACAACGAACGTTGACAGCAACGTATCAGCAGTAACGCGCATACCATCACTAAGGGGTGCAAAGATGGTGGCGTCGAAGATCTTGGCAAAAAGAATTCCGTAGATAACAAGTGCTATATTGTTGCCAACCAACATGGTTGACACGAAATTATTCGGATGCTGATAAAAAATGGCAATGGCTTTCTGCGATAGACCATTCTTCTCACGATCCATCTCTGCCAGCAATCTGTTACTGGATACAAATGCGATCTCCATTCCTGAGAAGAAAGCAGAGAAAAGCATCGTAACGAGAAGCCATATAATCAGTTCATAGTTCATAAAAAAGTACAAGTTTAGAATCGAGGAACGGAACGACGGGTCTTTTCTACCTTTGGACGAAGGATTGGTTCAGGCTGCTGAACGGTATCTGCAGGATTCTTCTGTTCCTCCTCCTTGACTTCACCTGTCACATCCTCTTTCTCGAATGATCCCTTGGAATTATTGACAATGTAATGACGCATATGCTCGTCGCTCAGGAAGTAGGTGCCTTCCATCGTTCGTTCTGGTGTTGTCACTTTCGACCATACATTGGAATAGAGCTCGTGTGTGTTACCATCCCAGTATAGTTCCTCACTCTCATAGATGAGTCCATTGATATTGCGGATACGAACCCTTCCACGAAGTTTCCAGAGTTTTATCTGATCAAAGTACCAGGCAGAATCAGCTTGGATGTAAGCCTCCACGTGGAATTTCTCATCGAACTGCTCAAAAAAGATACCTTTCTCGAATGTCCAACGCGATGGATTCTTGATCGTGTTGACATCCCATCGTTCAGTTACAATCTTATATTTGATAACACCAGAATCACTGATCAGCGTATTAACACCATAGGAAGTCATCGTTGAAACAGAGTCACGATCGTAGATGGGAGGAGCGACATGCTCCTTCACTTCGGTACAGGCTATGAAAGACAGACCTGCCAATACGATCAGTAAACCCTTTATTCGATCTTCCACTTGGCGAACCATCTCTCGTTGAATGTAAGACCGATACAGAGACGGAATGTGTTCTCTGTCAACAGATTATCAGCAGAACGATGTACATACTGTCCGCTGATGTTCAGGATAGAACGATTGTTATAGGCATTGGCAATGGGTATGCCAAAGCCGATACTGGCACTCAGTTCCTTGGGGCCTTCCTGCCCATTTATATAATAATAAGGTGTGGCATAGCCGACACCAGCACGGAAGCGCACATGTCCCAACAGCTTACGACTATTGGGATTGGGCATAAACTCAGCTCCGGCATTTACCACCATACGGTCTTTCAGCAAACCATCCTTGAGGGCATAACCATCCTCATCGAATCTCGGGAAGGAGACTGAACCCCACTTCTGCATCTGGAAATCAGCGCCGACACGGAGTTTTGAGGCATGACTATAACCCAGTCCGACTCCGAAAGAGGTGGGGATTGACAATCCGTTATTAATCTTAAAGGAAGTCGTATCTGATTTCGTAATCGAGGAATTGGTCATGATCATACGGCATACAGGATCACTATGAAGACTATGACCCGGGGAGAATGTAGCGCCTAACGTCAGGAAATCACGTTTTGCCAAGGGTAAATTAAGCTGTAAACCAAAATCAAGTTTGTAGCTACTAACCGACATCTCATATTCCCTAAACAGCGTATTCGAATAAGCGCTGGTACCACCTTCTATCTCCTGATGGATGTCTCCCCAAAGATAAGACAGATTAACACCAACGGATAAAGGCTTGACGATTTGCCAACCCACACCGACATAGAGTTGATTGAAGCCGCCATTACCACTATAACCCGTCACTTCCTTGATCTTATCAGTACCAAGCTGCTCATAACTGGTTTCTGTATAATCATAACCGACATTGGAATAAGGCATGACACCTACGGAAACACCCAGATGCTTGTAAACTCTGAAAAGCGTCGTAAAATAATCAAAACCGCCAGACTTGGCACTTACCTTCTTACCTTGTTCCTCAAAATTGGTAATCTGTCCACTGAGTCCTCCATCAAAAATCATCGTCAGAGAATCAATGGCAGAATAAGAAGCCGGATTCAGGGGATTGACCTCGTTGCCTTTACGCATACCAAGACCAACACCATTCATTCCTTTATTAAATCCAACACTCTGAGCACTCAAGTCACCAACGCCAAATTGACTATATGGAGATCGGGAACCGCTCTGAGAATAAGCTGTCGTTGTCATGGCCAGCATGAGAAGACAGACAAGCTTTTTATTCATATTTTGCACTTTATTTCTTAAGAAATCCATTTCAGCGTGCAAAATTATTGAAAAAAATCGAGAAAAACGCTTTTTACTGAAAAATATAGAGTAATTTTGCATCGTGAAACAATTAAAAAACTTTTTTAGGACTCTATTAGTCCTTTTTTGCACCTTTTCTGCTATTTCGGCGCAGGCACAACAAGAGCTGCGTCCAGAATACTTCGATTCTGTTGAAGTGAGCCTTCTTACCTGTTCGCCACACGAGGAGATCTACAGTCTCTATGGTCACTCTGCCATCAGATGGCATGACATGCACCAAGAGGGGGCACATACAGGAGAGGATTTGGCCTTCAACTGGGGAATCTTCAACTTCGACAAGCCCTATTTTGTAGCCAGATTTGTCTTTGGACTGACAGACTATGAGTTAGGAGTCATTCCTTACAGAGCTTTTTGTGCCTACTATGAGCAATGGGGCAGCAGTGTGACAGAACAGGTGCTGAACTTGACAAATGAAGAAAAGGTCAGGTTAAAAGAGGCCCTCGCGAACAACCTGCTACCTGAGAATCGTATATACCGGTATAATTTCTTCTACGATAATTGTTCGACACGTCCCCGAGATATTGTTGAGAAATGCATCAGCGGTAAGGTCGAATATGCCCAACGCGATGACTATTCGCCTTCATATCGGGAGATGGTTGGGTATTGCACGAGGAACCATCCCTGGGCCACTTTCGGCAATGACATCCTTCTCGGTGTAAAGGCTGACCTGAAGACAGACATCCGCCAACAGGAGTTTCTTCCCGGGAATTTGCTCTACGATTTCGACAGGGCAAGGATATATGTAGATGGCACTTACCGTCAACTCGTCAGCGAAAGACGAATGGCCGTGAATGCTGGTGTACAGATCATCGAAGAAGATTTCCCGTTGACACCTCTGCAATGTGCATGTATACTGTTGGCTATCACCATTGGCATCAGCATCTTCGATTGGAAGCGGAAGAAAAGATCTGCATGGTATGACAGCCTGTTATTTCTCCTGCAAGGACTGGCTGGCTGCGTATTGTTCGTCATGCTATTCTCACAGCATCCTACAACCAGTACAAATCTGCAGATCCTACTATTGAATCCATTGGCTCTGGGTTTCATTCCTGCTGTTATCAGGAAGAAGAACAAGACCTGGCCAAAGATACAGATGGCTATGGTTATCCTCTTCTTCATAGGGGGTATTTTCCAGCATTACGCTGAGGGAACGTATATTGTGGCACTATGTTTGCTGTTAAGAGTAATCAGATTTGAGAAATAAATATCTATATATCACTCTCTTGTCTGTGCTGGCGTTACACGCTGAAGCACAAGGACAAAAAGGAACCAGACAGGCTCCCAAGCTGGTTGTCAATATTACCATCGACCAATTAAGGAGTGACTATCTGGATCTTTTTGCCCCTACATTTAGTACAGACGGGTTCTTGCGAATGATGGCGGAGGGGATACTTTTTGAACAAGCATCCTATCCTTTTAGAGATATTGACAGAGCTTCTGCCATTTCGTCAGTAGTTACAGGCACATCTCCTTTCTGTCATACGATTACAGGAGAACAATGGATAGACAGATCTACCTTCAGACCTGTTACACCAACGCCAGCAGATCTGGCCGTATCAACCATTGGAGACGAGCTGAAGATTGCCACCAACGGAAAGGGAAAGGTCATTTCCATCGCTTCGTCACAGACTATGGCGGAACTGGCTGGTGGTCATGCGCCAAATCATGTCGTTTGGAATTCACATAGCAGGAAAAAGTGGACGTCCACTGATATCACCACCCAGGCTTTACAGTCGATGACACTCGAATCGTTGGGACAGGATTCAATACCTGACCTGCTGTTCTTGAACTACGAAGCCGGAGCACAGGATCAGCAGACCTATCTGCAACTCGACCAAGAGATTGCCAGACTGGTAACACAGACTGAGACACAAGTCGGTAAAGGTAACACCCTTTACATCATCACAAGCACAGGCTATTGTGAAGAAAAATCCATCAATTACGAAACTTATCATATTCCTTCCGGAACGTTCTATAACAACAGGACTGCCAATCTTCTGAATATGTATTTCGGCGGATTATGGGGGAATGGAAAATACGTTGACACCTATTTCAAGAATCAGTTGTACCTAAACACACAACTGCTTGAATCAAAACGAATTAAAATCTCTGACGCCACACAGATAGCCAAAGAGTTCCTGCTGCAATCTGCTGGCGTAAAAGAAGTGGACATCCATCTCTTCAAGACACATTGTGGAGATATAACCATCCATCTGGCACCTGGTTGGCAATTGTCAGATGAAAATACCCATCAAACAGAGAAAGCAAAGATTGATCTTGCATATTTTCCCCTGATTGTCTTTGGTTCAGGAATCCATTCTGCACTTGTTCAGACGCCTGTAACTATCGACAGAATAGCGCCTTCCATTGCCAAGGCCATACGCATCAGGGCACCCAATGCATGTCATGCAATACCTTTATTTTAGGTATACCTCTGCCAATTCATCGGATTTCTTACGGATTAGTTTGGCAGTTACAAATTTTATTTGTACCTTTGCACCGTTTTTTGGAAAAGGTTAAATCAGAATAAAGAATAAAAGTAATAATTTGATATGAATTTTAGCAATATCTTGAAGTCGCTGTTTGGAGACAAGTCCTCACGCGACATGAAACTTATCCAGCCACTTGTGGAAAAAGTAAAAGCTGTATCACCACAGGTGGAGCAGTTGGACAACGATGCGCTACGTCAGCGTACAAAAGAATTACAGAGACAAGTTCAGGACTCAGCCAAGGAGCAGAGAGCACGCATTGCAGAACTGAAGGCAACGATTGAGGACACCCCCATCGATGAGCGTGCAGACATCTTCGCACAGATTGACAAGATCGAGAAAGAGGTGCTGGATATCTTTGAGAAGGCTCTCGACGAGGTGATGCCTGAGGTGTTTGCCATTGTGAAGGAAACAGCCAGGCGCTTCGCAGAGAATGAGGAGACCATCGTCACCGCCACAGACTTTGACCGCGAACTGGCTGGTGATCCCAAGAAGGACTTTATCACCATCGACGGCGATAAGGCCATCTATCATAACCACTGGACTGCCGGAGGTAATGATCTGAAATGGGAGATGATCCACTATGATGTGCAGTTGTTTGGTGGTGTCGTTCTGCATCAGGGAAAGATTGCCGAGATGGCCACTGGTGAAGGTAAGACCCTCGTGGCTACCCTCCCCGTGTTCCTGAATGCTCTGACCGGTAATGGTGTGCATGTAGTAACCGTGAACGACTATCTGGCCAAGCGTGACTCTGAGTGGATGGGACCGCTCTATATGTTCCACGGCCTGAGTGTTGACTGTATCGACAAGCATCAGCCTAACTCTGAGGCTCGTAGAAAGGCTTATCAGGCAGATATCACCTTCGGTACCAACAATGAGTTTGGTTTCGACTACCTCCGTGATAACATGGCCATCTCGCCACAGGACCTTGTACAGCGTTCACATAACTATGCCATCGTCGATGAGGTCGACTCTGTGTTGATTGATGATGCCCGTACACCTCTGATTATCTCTGGTCCTATCCCTAAGGGCGATGACCAGATGTTCGAGGAGTATCAGCCATTGGTAGAGCGTCTGGTGGGTGTTCAGAAACAACTTGCTACTCAGTATCTCGCAGATGCCAAGACCTTGATTGGTGAGGGTAACAAACTCATAGAGGCCGGGAACAAGAAGGAAGGTCAGGAGAAGCTCGACGCTGGATTCCTCTCACTTTACCGTTCGCATAAGGCGATGCCTAAGAACAAACCGCTCATCAAGTTCCTCTCTGAAGAGGGTATCAAGAGTGGTATGCAGAACACAGAGAATATCTACATGGAGAATAACAACCGTAGGATGCCTGAGTGCGTGGAGCCTCTGTATTTCGTTGTTGATGAGAAACTGAATTCTTGCGATCTGACAGATAAGGGTACTGCCTGGTTGGCTAAGCAAGTGAATGATTCAGAACTCTTTGTGCTTCCTGACATCACTTCAGAACTGTCTGCCTTAGAGGCTGAGACGGGGCTGACAGATCAGGAGCGCGTTGACAAGAAAGATGAACTGTTGAGCCACTATGCCGTTCAGAGTGAGCGTGTTCATACCCTCCAGCAGTTGCTGAAGGCTTATTGCATGTTTAATAAGGATGACGAGTATGTGGTGATCGACGGTGAGGTCAAGATTGTAGATGAGCAGACTGGTCGTATCATGGAAGGTCGTCGGTGGAGTGATGGTCTCCATCAGGCTGTAGAGGCCAAGGAGCATGTGAAGGTGGAAGCTGCCACACAGACATTTGCCACGATTACGCTCCAGAACTACTTCCGCATGTATCATAAGTTGGCAGGTATGACTGGTACCGCTTCTACAGAGGCAGGTGAGTTCTGGGATATCTACAAACTCGATGTAGTGGAGATTCCGACCAACCGTCCTGTCATCCGTAATGACCAAGACGATCGTGTATATAAGACAGCCCGTGAGAAATACAACGCTGTGATCGAGGAGATTGAGAAGATGCGTAATGCAGGACGTCCTACCTTGGTGGGTACTACCTCGGTGGAGATTTCTGAGTTGCTCTCAAAGATGCTCTCGATGCGTAAGATTCCTCACCAGGTGCTGAATGCCAAGCTCCACCAGAAAGAGGCTGACATCGTAGCTCTTGCTGGTCAGTCAACCAATGGTCTGGGTGCTGTCACCATTGCCACCAACATGGCAGGTCGTGGTACTGATATCAAGCTTTCTCCTGAGGTCAAAGAGGCTGGTGGTCTGGCCATTATCGGTACTGAGCGTCATGAGAGCCGTCGTGTAGACCGTCAGTTGAGAGGTCGTGCAGGACGTCAGGGAGACCCAGGTTCTTCAGTATTCTATGTATCTCTGGAGGACAAGCTGATGCGTCTGTTTGCCTCTGAGCGTATTGCCTCTGTGATGGACCGTCTGGGCTTTAAGGATGGAGAGATGATTGAAAGTCCGATGATCTCCAAGAGTATCGAGAGAGCCCAGAAGAAGGTTGAGGAGAACAACTTCGGTATCCGTAAGCGCTTGATTGAGTATGATGATGTAATGAACAAGCAGCGTACAGTGATCTACGAGAAGCGTCGCCATGCCCTGATGGGTGAGCGTATCGGTATGGATATTGCCAATATTATCTGGGACCGTGTTGTCAACATCATCGAGAACAACGATTATCAGGGCTGTAAGGAGGAGTTCCTGCATATCCTGTCAATGGAAGCGCCCTTCACCAGCGACGAGTTCATCAATCAGCCAAGAGAGGTGCTGACAGAGAACGCCTTCCAGGCTGCCATCGGGAACTTCAACCGTAAGACAGAGCGCATCCAGACTGTAGCCAACCCCATTATCAAACAGGTTTATGAGACTCAGGGTGACAGGTTTGAGCGTATCATGGTTCCTCTGACTGATGGCCGCAGAATGTTCAATATCCCCTGTAACCTGAAGGATGCCTACGACAGTGAGTCTAAGACTGTCATCAAGGAATTCGAGAAATCCATCCTCCTGCATATCATCGATGATTCATGGAAGGAGAACCTGCGCCAGCTCGACGAACTGAAGCACTCTGTACAGAATGCCTCGTATGAGCAGAAGGATCCATTGCTGATCTTCAAGCTGGAGAGTGCAAAGGTGTGGGACGATATGATTAATGATATGTACAACCGCATCTGCTCTATCCTGACTCGTGCCCAGATTCCTGAAATGCAACAGCAGGTACAGGAAGCAGCACCTGAGCAGAGAACTCAGCGACAGCAGTATACTGAGTCGAAGCAGCAAGTTGGTGAGGAACAGCTCGTTGACAAGAACCAGCAGGCAGCTGCGCAGCATGACACCCGTGCCCAGCAGCCAAGATCGCCTATCATCAAGGATAAGCTCCCCGGACGTAATGATCCTTGTCCCTGTGGCTCAGGAAAGAAGTTCAAGAACTGTCACGGAAAGGGGATTGTTTAGAGTTTGGAGTTAAAATATAAAGTTTAGAGTTTAGAGATGATTACCATCAGTAACCTCAAGAAATCCTTTGGTGAGACTATCGCCTGTGATATTCCCTCGTTGACTATCAACGATGGGGATATCCTTGGCCTTGTAGGTAATAATGGCGCTGGCAAGACGACCCTCTTCCGCATGCTCCTCGATCTGCTGAAGCCTGATGAGGGCCAAGTGAACATCGCTTGTCCTTCTGATTCCCGTTTCAGCAGAAGCAAAGAGGCAGAAACCGTTAATCCTGCGGAGTCGGAAAAATGGAAAGAATGGACAGGTGCCTATATCGACGAAGGCTTCCTGATTGATTTCCTTACACCAGAGGAGTATTTCGCCTTTATCGGCAAAATCACGGATATGAAGCAGGAGGATGTTGATGAACGTCTGAAGGATTTCGAACGTCTGGCTGCTGGAGAGATCTTCGGACAGAAGAAACTCATCAGGAATCTCTCGGCAGGAAACAAGCAGAAAGTGGGAATCATGTCGGCCCTGTTCAACAAGCCCAAGCTGGTGATTCTCGATGAACCTTTTAATTTCCTTGACCCTTCGAGTCAGAACATCCTCAAGCATGAGCTGACAGCCTATCAGGAACAGACGGGAGCCACCATCTTGATATCCAGTCATAACCTCCAGCACACGATAGACATCTCTACCCGTATCACCTTGTTGGAGAAAGGCCGGATCATCAAGGATATGTCAAACGAGAACGGTGCTGCCAAGACTGAATTGGAGAACTATTTCGACAGTTAAGAACAGATAGACGATGATGACATTCCAGGAACTGAAGAAGCTTGCAAAGTATACCCCTGCTGATCTGCCAGTGATCAAGATAGCACTCATTGGCGATACGGCCACACAGTTCCTCGCTACAGCCATCCGAGGCGCTGGCGTTGAAAGAGGGTATCAGATTGATCTGTTCGAAGCTGAATATAACCAGGTGGAGCGACAATTCCTCGATCCAACGAGTGAATTGTATCAGTCTGATGCTGACTATATCGTTCTTTTCCAGTCAACCCACAAACTTGGAGAGAGACACAGCCTACTCTCCCCCGACCAGCAGGAATCACTGGCCGAGGAGCGTTTGGCCTTCGTAGCCTCCATCTGTGAGAATCCGGTACTGGCTGACAAGAAGATCATCTGTCTGGACTATCCGGAGATTGAGGATACCGTCTTTGGCAGTTATGCTACCAAGGTCAGCGCCTCCCTCACCTATCAGGTCCGTAAGCTGAACATGGGTCTGATGGACCTGTCCCAGCAATATGCCAATCTCTTTATATGTGACATAGCAGGCTTACAGAACAAACTGGGTCGCGACCTGATGTTTGCACCGAATGTCTATGTCAGCACCGAGATGGTGTTAAGCATCGACGCCCTGCCGTATGTGGCTGGCAGAGTGATGGATATCGTCTGTGCCATCAAGGGACAGTTCAAGAAGTGTCTCATCCTCGACCTCGACAATACGGTTTGGGGAGGTGTCATCGGAGATGATGGACTTGAGGGCATCCAACTTGGTCATGGACTGGGTATCGGTAAGGCCTTTACCGAGTTCCAGATGTGGGTGAAGAAGCTCAAGCAGCGAGGCATCATCATCTGCGTGGCCTCCAAGAACAACGAGGAGACCGCCAAGGAGCCCTTCGAGAAGCATCCCGACATGATACTCAAACTGGAGGACATCGCCGTGTTCCAGGCCAATTGGGAAACCAAAGTGGATAATATCCGCACCATCCAGCAGATCCTGAACATCGGTTTCGACTCAATGGTGTTCCTCGATGATAATCCTTTCGAGCGGAATATCGTCAGGGAGAATATTCCCGATATTACTGTTCCCGAACTGCCTGAAGATCCAGGTGAATATCTGGAATACCTCTATTCGCTGAATCTTTTCGAGACCGCTTCATATAGTCAGGCCGATAAGGACCGTACCAAGCAGTATCAGGTGGAGGCTAAGCGTGTATCGCTTCAGAAGACATTCAGCAACGAGGCTGATTACCTGAAGTCACTCGATATGATATCTGTTGTCAGCGGATTCAATGCTTTCAATACGCCCCGTGTGGCCCAGCTCTCACAGCGCAGTAACCAGTTCAACCTGCGTACTGTCCGCTACACCGAAGCTGATATCGAGGCGCTGGCTCAGGATCCCGACGTGATTGATCTCAGCTTTACGCTCGAGGATAAGTTCGGCGATAATGGTCTGATAGCCGTCATCATCATGAAGAAGCAGGATGAGGAGACCCTCTTCGTCGATACGTGGTTCATGAGTTGTCGTGTTCTGAAGCGTGGCATGGAGGACTTTACGCTCAATACGATGGTAGAGGCAGCCCGCCAGAAAGGCTTTAAGCGCATCATCGGCGAGTACCTGCCCACCCCCAAGAACAAGATGGTGGAGGGACATTACCCCAGTCTGGGCTTCGAGAAGCTGGAAGGCTCATCGACTGCCCGATATGTACTGGATCTTGAGCACTATCAGCCGAAGGAGAATTATATCAAGATAAAAAAGTAGAGAAGATGACCATCACAGAACTTGCAGAACAAACCGCAGAGTTGTCACATACCTATCAAGTGACCCCAGAGATCTATCAGGCTTTCCAACTGTGCAGCCAGGATATGAATCCGCTGCATACCGACGAGACCTTTGCCAAGGAGAAAGGGTTTGAGGGCTGCGTCATGTATGGAAACATTCTCAATGCTTTCATCTCTCATTTCGTAGGAATGTGCCTGCCCACTCCCAACGTGATGATCCAGTCACAGGACATCAGTTTCCACAAACCGGTGTTCCTGCATGACGAGATCACCCTTCAGGCTGGTATCGACACGGTATCCGAAGCAGTTAACATCATCAATTATAAACTCAAGTTCTATAAGAAGACCGATGCTGGCAGACAGCTGGTGGCAAAGGGGCATGTTCAGATAGGACTTCTAAATGCATAGCTCATGAATATCATCATCACAGGAGGATCATCAGGACTGGGTAAGGCTTTGGTAGAAGCCTGCGCGGCATCGGGTAAGGATCAGGTGCTGTTCACCTATTGCCGACATGAGGACGAGGCTCAGGCACTGGCTGGCAGATTTGCTAATGTGACTGCTGTGCAGGTGGATTTCAGCGACGAGGCCAGTGTCATTCATTTTGCAGAGATGATAGCAGAAAAGTCCACTGATGTACTCATCAACAACGCTTATGCCGGCTCACCCCAGGGTGTGCATTTCCACAAGACAGCTCCGGAGGATTATGCAAAAGCCTTCGAGATGAATGTGATGCCTGTCATCAGAATCACCCAGGCTTGTGTCGCTGGCATGCGGAAGCGCAAGTTCGGCAAGATCATCAATATCATCACCTCCTACGTGATGGATGTACCCCCGACGGGATTCTCCGTCTACACAGCCACAAAGGCCTATATCCGCCAGTTGTCCAAGAGCTGGAGCAAGGAATTAGGACGTTTCAACATCACCAGCAATTGTGTGTTGCCCGACTATATGCAGACCAGCTTCGGACAGGTTGAGGATTTCCAGCTGGAGCAGATGAAGAGCGCCCACCCGCTGAAAGAGCTATTAAAGCCCGAAGAGGTTGCTGAGGTGGTTTGTCATCTGATTCAGTCGAGCCAGCAGTTGAATGGTGTGGAGATTCCCATCAATGCGGCACAACATATAATTTGAAATTAAAGATATAATAATATGGAAAGAAAAGAGATTTTTAGTAAGCTGAATGAGATTTTCATCGACGTGTTGGACCTCGACGAAGTTGAACTGACCGAAGAGACCAGTGCCAACGATATCGAAGAGTGGGATTCACTCAGTCATATCCAGCTGATCGTGGCCATCGAGAAGGCCTTCGGCATCAAGTTCACCTCGTTGGAGATCATGAAATGGAGAAACGTCGGTGAGATGGTCAACTCGATGGAGGAGAAACTGAAATAGTTGATGGTCGTCAATTCCTATAGTTTCCTGCTGTTCTTTGTAGTCGTCTTTATCGTCTACTACCTGCCCGTCTGCAAGAAGACGCCCTTATTCCAGAATACCTGGCTCCTGCTGGTGAGCTATGTCTTCTATGGGATGGCCGACTGGCGGATGATTCCCTTGCTGCTTGGAACCACTGTGGTGTTCTGGCTGATAGGCCTTTGGCTCAGTCGCGAGATGGAGAAAGGGAACACCAAGGCCGCCTCGCGCATCACTACCTTCAGCGTGATTCTCGGAATCGGAATCTTACTCTATTTCAAGTACCTCAACTTCTTCATCGAGTCGTTGGCAGAGCTGTTGCAGGCCATCGGACTACAGGTCTCATGGACCACACTGAACATCATCCTACCTATCGGAGTCAGTTTCTTCACGTTCAAGCTGATCAGCTATATCATCGAGATCCACCGCGAGCATATCCTGCCCTGCAAGGATCTGACGGAGTTTGCTGCCTATATCGCCTTCTTCCCAACGATTCTCTCAGGCCCCATCGATCGTCCCGACAAGTTCCTGCCCCAGATGAAGCAGGTACATACACTCGACTACACTTTGGCTGCCGACGGATGTAGGCAGATACTCTGGGGTATGTTCACCAAGATGTGTATTGCCGACAACTTGGCCATCATTACTAATCAGGCGTGGGGCGGATATGACCATCTGCCATCGACCATGCTCCTGATAGCTGCCCTACTCTATCCCATCCAGCTCTATGCCGACTTCGACGGGTATTCCAATATGGCTATCGGCGTTGGAAAGATACTGGGCTACCGAGTGAACCGCAACTTCAATCATCCCTTCCTGGCCCGTAACATGGCTGAGTTCTGGCGCAGGTGGCACATGTCGCTCACAGGCTGGATTACCGACTATGTATTCATGCCCCTGAACATCGCCTTCAGGAATATCGGCAATACAGGCATCATCCTGGCTGCCATGATCAATCTGGTTCTGATCGGACTGTGGCACGGAGCCAACTGGACCTATGGCGCCTTCGGATTCTATCATGGATTACTCTTCATTCCTCTGATCCTGTCAGGCGCATTCGGCAAGAACAAGAAGCTGAAGGAGAACAGTCACGGACTGCCTTTCCTGAAGGACTTCTGTAAGATGCTGCTCACCTATGGCCTCGTAGCCGTTGGCTTGACGATCTTCCGTGCAGACAATATCAGCCAGGCTTTCGGCTTCCTCTATTCGATGCTGACGAATGGCCTGTCGGGGGCCTCTATCATCGATACCTATGGCAAGCTCTACATCCTGTTCGGACTCATGCTGCTGGCCATTGAGTGGATACAGCGCAAGCAGGATCATGCCCTGCAGTTGCAGAATCTCCACCTCTTCAGCCGGAGGAGCATCCGCTATGCCCTCTATCTGATCATCATCCTGCTGATTATCACGTTCACGGGCAAGAGTCAGGCCTTCATTTATTTCCAGTTCTAAGCTTATGAAGAAATTCCTCGTTACTATAGCCGGGTTCGGAGCGCTGCTTCTGCTGATGTGTACCATCATCGAGGTGGCATTGCTTTTCCGTCCCAATATCTATGCCTATAAGCGTCAGTACATGGACGAGCACGTGCATGATATCAAGGTGTTGCTGCTTGGCAGTTCTCACATCGAGGAGGCCGTCAAGCCCGAGCTGGTGGGCAAAGGGGTGTTCAATCTCGCCATCTCAGCCCGTATCAAGGATTACGATGTGGCACTGGCCGACATCTACGTGCCGAAGATGGACAGTCTTCAGGCCATCGTGATGCCCATCGACTACACCAATTTCTTTTTCGAGCGACAGCACGAGAACCCCCTGACGAAGTCCATCCCCGAGGATCTGTCGGGCACATGCCGCTGCATGCACACCAAATACATGGGCACGCGCATTGATTCCTTCTGGTACTTTTCCGAGATTCTCAACTCGAAGCTCAACTTCATGTCGCGTTTCTGGAACAATGAACAGAAGCTGAGGGAATGCGACTCCTTAGGATATGTGAAACTCGACATCAAGGACCGTCC
>JAEEGI010005258.1_pt1 | contig 29847 bp, 21 predicted proteins | sample 8958751 | NCBI WGS metagenome assembly JAEEGI01 (sample SAMN16246545, study PRJNA631951) | gut metagenome | biome: gut microbiome; feature: rumen; material: KS-attached | host: Bos | place: Iran: Karaj | collected 2018-10 | reverse complement strand
TAAAAGGAACTTATAAGGGCAATCTCCGTAACGAGATGACCCATGTGCAGTCGGGCAACACCATCCTCACCGACGCACCCACCGACAACCACGGCAAAGGCGAAGCCTTCTCGCCCACCGACCTCGCCTGCGCGGCCCTCGCCGGCTGCATGATGACCATCATGGGCATCAGCGCGCAAGGCCACAAATTCGACATCGACGGCACCACCTACACGGTGAAGAAGACCATGAACGCCGACCCGCGCCGCATCGGGCAGATCGACATCGTGTTCAACTTCCCCGAAAAGGAATACACCGAGAAGCAGAAAGCCCTGCTGTGGGCCGCCGCCGAGAGCTGTCCCGTGGGTCGCTCACTCCACCCCGATGTCATTGTCAACATCACCATGAACTTCCAAGCCTAATGGAATACGACATGTTAAAGGGACTCCGCCACAGCGAGACGCTGGTGGTGGAGCATAAGGACACCGCCGCCGTCTACGGCTCGGGCGCCTTGGAGGTGTTTGCTACCCCCGCCATGATCGCCCTCATGGAGAAGACCTGTTTGGAAAGTGTCTCCGATAAGATTGGTGAAGGCAACACCACCGTGGGCATTGCGGTCAACATCAAACACTTGAAAGCCAGCCCTGTGGGTTCCACCATCCGCTGCGAGGCCGAACTCGTCGAAGTGGATCGCCGCCGTTTGGTTTTTGAAGTGAAATGCTTCGAGGGTGACACACTGGTTGGCGAAGGCATCCACGAACGTTTTGTCGTCGACAGCGAAAAATTTATGAGTAAATTCTAATTAAACCGGCCCTTCGACAAGCTCAGGGACCTTAACCATTTTTCAATTATCAATTATCAATTCTCAATTTCAAATTATGAGATACACTTACCGAACCCAAGGCACCTGCAGCCAAGCCATTGAGTTTGAAATCGAGGACGGCATCTTGAAGAATGTGCAGTTCTATGGTGGCTGCAACGGCAACACACAAGGTGTCAGCGCCTTGGTGGAAGGCATGAAAGTAGAGGATGTGCTGCAACGCCTAGAAGGCATTCGCTGCGGATTCAAGAACACTTCCTGTCCCGACCAGCTGTGCCGTGCCATCCGACAGGCAATAGAAAGTTGAGAGTTTAGTGTTTAGAGTTTAGAGTTTCACACAATTTAATTGATGTCATCACGTTATAGGACAGATTAAAGACTAATGAATATGAAAAAACACATCTTATCGGTGGCTGTTTTGGCACTTGTTGTCACCCTCACCACCTTCACCAGTTGCAGAAAGCCCAAAGCAGAAGATACCACTCCGGCCAAGGAAGGCCTTTATTTGGGCATTGTGGGCTTCAATAGCGAACTTTACACCATGCCGCTCGGCCTGCTCAACCAGGACACGAAGCATAACTTTGAAAACTTTGTTGACGGGCTCTCGATGCAGAACGGTACCATCCTCTACCATGCCGTCAACACAGGCCTCAACAGCTTGGCTAACGCCAAAATTCCAGAAAACCTCATCAATGTCTCTGTGGTGACTTTCACCGATGGCCTTGACCAAGGATCATATGTGCTTTCCGACAGTTACAACTCGGGTAGCGAATATTTGTCTGCCGTCAATGGAAGAATCAACAACGAACTCATCGGCGGAACTAACATTTCGGCCTACTCCATCGGCGTGCGCGGCGCGGATGTGAGCGATATCGAAAGCTTCCGCAACAACCTTAAGAAACTATCGAGCGACCCTGACAATGTCGTCGAAGTCAGCAACATGAGCGAAGCTTCCGAGAAATTTGCCGAAATCGCCCAGCAACTTTACAACCAAAGCACCTTCTACAATGTCACGCTGAAACTGCCGGCACAGGAACCCAACACCAGAATACGCTTCACTTTCGACAATGTGTCCGATGTCAACGAATCACAATGCTACATCGAAGGCACTTATATCACTATTGGAGATAAAAAAGGACAGTTGACAGAGATCAACTATGTTGGACTGGAAAGCATGTCAGGCATCGTAGTCACGGCATCGAGAGAAGGTATCTTCGACTTGTTCTCGTTCCAAAACCTCACCGACACGAACGGCGTCCCGATCAGCACCGATTATGTGAAGGAATGGAATTGGCTTGAGTCGTCTTCACAATGGCAGTACAACAGCGAGTTCACGCCTTCAGGCAACACCCAAATTGTTAACGAATACAAGAGCGCGATGATTATGCTCGTGCTTGACTGCTCCAGCTCCCTCGGTAGCGACTTCGTCAACATGAAGACCGCCGCCAATGGTTTCATTGAGACCTTGAGCGGAAACTACAACGGAAGATAGTCTGTTGACTATGACTAATGACAATGACCATGACCACCTTTACTGTGGGTCATGGTCATTGTTCATTAATAGTGGAAACGTTCACGATGCACAGTCACTTTTTCCTTAAAATTAGCCAAACGCGAACCGGCTTCCGACAAGGTATCGGGCAGGCCTTCATTATTAGTTACCTTACCCGCACTACCTCCGCGCCAATAGCGCTCAGAGAAAGCCATCAAAGCTTCCAGCTCCTCATCCTCGAATTCGCTCAAGCTGAGGAAACCACCTTGTCCAAAAGCCATCTTTGAGAAAACACGATTCACTATGGGAAACTGCGCATTGTTGCTAAACAAAAACAAACCAACATCAGCCACATTGGGGATATCGTCAATCATTTGGATGCCCAAATCGCTGGCATATTCCCTTAGACTGTCGATTTCCTCTTCAGAGCAATTTCCATCGCCGTTCCATTGCAGGTAATTCAACTTATAGAAAGCCATCACATCCAATAGCCTTTTCATCTCGTTGAATGTCCATTTCTTGCTGGACTTACCAAGGCTGATGCCACGAAATGGGCAAGCAGGTCGGTCATAGAAATCAACATTAGCTATTTTTCCATCCACTCCGATGAGTTGTGCGAGTGTATTTTCTGCCCAGACCAAATTGCCCGAAATCGTGGCCTTGCCCCGTTTGGTTACGATATGGTATTCATCAGGATTGCTGAAGGTTTCACTCTCATCGACAACTATCTTCTTAAATCTGTACCTTTTCCTTGTATACTGTTGATAGTCTTGCGGTTCCGGAATCACATCCGTCTTGGTGTCCAACTCATAATAGCGCACATAATCTATGCGTAGTTCCACTGGTAGTTTGGTTGTGTCAATGTAAGGCGAACGGTCGCGGCCCAATTGTGCATCAAGAATCAGGTAAAAGTCATGTTGGCTAAAAGGAAACTGGCTATTCTCACCCCTTCGGAAACAAGGATAGTTGAACGTTCGCTTCCCGTTGAGGAAAAACACGAGGCTATCTTGGAAACGCTCCATGCCATAGGTATTGTACTCGCCCTCGTTATACTTGGGATAGGCCACATGCGAAGGTCGGTTGCGCTTGCCAAGGTTGTAGGTGTAATGGCTATGAACCGTATGATTGATATAGGGATTGTCCCTAAAATGCTCCATGATGTCAATTTCGCCACCATGAGGCCAATTGATATCGTGGTTGACATCGGGCATCATCCAAATGGCTGGCCAAAAACCTTGCGCCACATCAAACTTAGCCCGTATTTCAACCCTTCCAAAGCCGAAAGACTTCTTATATCTGCTCCACACGCCCCCAGTGAGAAACGGTACCTTGTCGTTGGGCAGGAAATCATTCACCATGCCGCGTAACACGAGGTCGCCATCCTCGAAAGCATACAGCGTATCGTGCGATGACATGTGGATGGCCCAGTCAGCTTTGCTGCGATATATCTTTGACCAAACCTTGCTGTCCAAGATCCCTGAATCGAATTCATCGTGCCAAATCAAGGCATAACGCCGATGTTCTTGGGCTTGTGAAATTCCAATTAACCCAATGACTATCAATGAGAAAACATACAATCGTTTCATAACATCCAACTTTTTTCGCCGTAAAAGTACTATTTTTTTCAATTTGTTCCTTATTTTTCAGCTTTATTTCATATTTTTGCCGAAAAAATCAGAAAAATGGAGAAAAAAGAACTGCGTGCCCAAATCAAGGCATTGAAAAAACAACATACGAAGGAACAGCTGATGGAACAGTCGGAGCAGATCCTGGCCAAGCTGGAACAGCATCCCGACTTCATCAAAGGTGAAAAGATAATGCTTTACAGTGCCCTCCCCGACGAGGTACAGACTCAGACCTTCTTGGAGAAATGGCATTTGAAAAAGAAAATCATCCTGCCCACTGTGGTTGGCGACGACATCATCCCTGTGGAATACGCCAAAGACACCGACTTTGCCGTGGGCGACTTCAACATCCTTGAGCCTCAGAACGAACCCTATCACGGTGATTTTGACCTCATTGTCGTCCCTGGCGTGGCCTTCGACCGCAAAGGCAACCGCATTGGACGCGGCAAAGGCTACTACGACCGCTTTCTCTGCCAGCATTTGAACGTGAAACGCATCGGCATTTGCTTTGATTTTCAACTTGTTGATGAAGTGCCCACCGAGCCTTTGGACATCAAAATGGACGAAGTCATCAGTATTTGAGAAATATTTTGAGGTATATTTGCCATATGTTTTGCTTTTATTACTATTTTTGAAGCCCTCTTTTAGAAACTAACATAATTATAAAATCATGAAGAAATACGTACTATTAAGTCTTGTCGTGCTATTGAGCATGACCACACTGAATGCCCATCCCATCGACGCGGCAAAAGCTAAGACCATCGGGCAAAAATTTGCCTATGCCAACTTTGACAACAACCTAAAAAGCATTGATTTACAGCTGGTCTACACAGGTTCGTCAAGCCGTGGCGAAACTTGTTTCTATGCCTTCAACGTAGGTGAAAGCGGTTTCGTCATCGTTTCAGCTGACGACCGTTTCCGTCCCATCGTGGGCTATTCCGACGAAGGTCCGTTTGAGACAGAGAATATGTCGCCCGAACTTGCGTTCTACCTTGAAAAGATCATCGAGGCCCGTACCAGCCGCAATGCCGTCCTTTTCGAAGACACCGAGCAGGAATGGCAAAGCGTGGCCACCACTGGTCGTATGCTTTCGCGCAATGGCGGCCGTGGCGTCGATTACATCTGTACCACCAAGTGGAACCAAGACTCCCCTTACAACTATTACGCTCCTGAGGCAAGTAGCGGTCCCGGAGGCCGATGCTATGCAGGCTGTGTTGCCACGGCCATGAGCCAAGTGATGAAACGCTGGAACCATCCTTTACAAGGCTCGGGAGACCATTCCTACTACTGCTATGGCTACGGGACACAATCAGCCAATTTCGGCGAGACCACCTATGATTGGGATCACATGCCCGACCGTCTTAATGGAGCCTCACAGCAAGAAATCGAGGCTGTGGCCTTATTAATGTACCACTGCGGTGTGGCTGTCGACATGAACTTTGCTCCTGATGGCAGCGGCGCCAACTCATGGGACGTGCCCTCTGCCATTCGGCGCTACTTTTCCTATTCGACCCATGCCGACCTCAAGATGCGTGACGAATATTCGCTCCTCAACTGGCAGAATTTGCTGAAAGAATCCCACGACATTGGTTGGCCTGTCTACTACTCTGGTTTCAGCAACAGTGGCGGTCATGCCTTCGTGTGCGATGGCTACGACGACAGCGACCTCTTCCACTTTAACTGGGGCTGGGGCGGTAGCAGCGACGGCTGGTTTGTCATCGATGAAATCGACTATGCAGGCTGGGCCCAAGCTGTGTTCAACTACGTACCCGCCGACGTTTACGATTATATGCCTTTGCAGCCTGAAAACCTCACTGTCAATCCCAGTGGCGACTTCGACTATGCCGCTACCCTGACTTGGACCAATCCCACCCAAGACATCCACTTGAATAACATCGAGAGTATCGACCAAATCGTCGTAACCCGCAACGGCAAAACCATCTACACTGAGGACAACGTGATGCCCGGAGCCGAGATGAGCTATACCGACCACTACCTCCCCGGTTTGATGGATTACAGCGTTTATGCTATCGTCCACACTGCAATGGGTTTGGCCGCCACCGAGAAAAACGTCCTCTTAGGACCTACCTGCCAGTGGACGGTTGAGATGAGCTCCTCTAGCCCAGAAGGGTGGAATGGCGGAGCGCTTTCTTTTGTCGACAGTGCTGGCGACGAGGTGGCCTGTCTCTCTCTCGAAACAACTGAGGCCACAAGCACCATTACCTTACCACTCGGCCATATCGAAATCCATTGGCTAAAGCCCGAACAAGCCTTGGACGACTTCCGTTTCAAGGTCAAGAACGCCAACGGCACAAGCAAAGCCTATTTCCACGGCTCATCCTCCGAAATCCAGAATGGTTTGTTCTACGTCCTCAATAATACCTGCCAAGACAAGGACGATGAAATAAATGCCACGCACTTGACAACCACTGTTTCGGAAGACCAAGTGACTTTGACTTGGGACCCAGTCGAAAACAACATCAACTACCAAGTATTCCGCGATGGCTTGCTTTTCGCCGTAACCAACGAAACCAGCTTCGTTGACGACGACACCAGGGCAACCTTCCACACTTACCACGTCACTGCCTTCACTCCCAACGGCGAAATACTTCCTTCCAACACATGCAGCTATCACCCTGAGTCACCCTGTATGATCCCGACAAATCTGTTTGTGGAACCCACCACCCCCACAAAAGCCAAACTCACTTGGGACGCCCCTGAAGACGAATCCGTTGCGGGTTACATGCTCTACCGCCGTCCCAAAGGTGGAGATTTCAAGCGCATCAAGCTGACTTCCAACACCACTTATACAGACAACCTCGCCTCACAGCCTGATGGCGTCTATGAATATTTCGTCACGGCCTACTATCAAGAGACCCAATGCGAGTCGGGATACGCCTCAGCCAAAGAGAATCCAGCTCTGAACTTCGTGGAATTCAACAAAACCATCATCCCGCAGCACCTCGATTTCTACATCCAAGAAGGCCGTGTCATCCTGGAATGGGAAGAAGGCTCAATGGCAGAAGGCTATAACGTCTACCGCAACGGAGATCGAATTGGCCATGGGGTAACAGGTCATGCATTTGTCGACTTTAACTCCACTTTCGGTGAAATCTACAATTACACCATCACGGGACACACCGCCCATATAGAATCCAACCACTCCAACGTCGTGTATGTGGATTGGACCACCGACGTGAACGAAAACACAGACAATCGAACCCTCAGCATCTATCCCAACCCGACCAAGAATACCGTCACCATCAACGCCGACGGACTTCGTCAAGTCAGGGTCTTCAACGTGATGGGACAAACAGTGATTTGCCAAACGGCACTCGAAGACAACCTCACCATCGACCTTTCGGCACAGCCCCAAGGATGCTATTTCATTGAGACTGCAACTGCACAGGGTAGCACGACCACTAAGATTGTGAAATTATAAAGACAACAAAACACATTGATATGAACAAATTCTTTAAGGTGACAGCCATTGCGCTGCTGTCAGTCATGGGCACAACGCTCTTCGCCCAAGAGGCCAAAGAAGAAAAAACCGTATATCAGATTACGGAAACCGTCAACGTGAAGCACACGCCCGTCGATAACCAAGGCAGCTCCGGCACTTGCTGGTGCTTTGCCGGCATCGGCTTCGTTGAGGCGGAAATCCAGCGTATCTACGGAAAAGAATTTAACCTCTCGGAGATGTTTGTCGTCCGCAACGCCTGGACGGAGAAAGTGGCGAAATTCATACGTATGCATGGCAACAACACGCTCAGCCAAGGCGGCGAGGTGTGCGATGTACTCTACATGATTGACAAATACGGTATGATGCCTGAAGCTGATTACAGCGGCAAGGTCATCGGCGAGGAACGCCACATGCATGCCGAGATGAATGAAGTCATTAGCTCGGTGGCACGTGCCATCATCAAAAACGGCAATAAGAAAATCTCCCCTGCAGGCCCCAAGGCAGTGCAAGGCGTTTTGGATGCCTATCTTGGCGAAGCACCACAAGAATTCACGGTCGATGGCAAGAAATACACCCCCAAGTCATTTGCCGAGACCTATCGTATCGACCCCGCCAACTACATTGAAATCTGTTCTTTCACCAACGAGGAATACAACAAACCTTGTATGGTTGAAATCCCCGACAACTGGACTTGGACCCCTGCCTATAATCTGCCCCTTGACAAGTTGATGGAAGCCGTCGACTATGCTTTGGAGCATGGCTATACTCTCGGCTGGGCACAGGATGTCAGCAACAAGGGCTTCTCTGGAAAGACCGGTATTGGCATCGTTCCCGAAGACCCCGAAAACGAGAAGCTTTGGGAAGAGATTGTCACCGAAAAGAAGATTACCGATGAAGACCACCAAAGAGCTTACGACAACTGGGATGCAGGCGACGACCATAGCATGCTTGTCGTCGGTATCGCCAAGGACCAAAACGGCAACAAATATTACAAAATCAAGAACTCATGGGGCGACAGAGGACCTTACAAAGGCTATTGGTACTGCTCCGAGCAATATTTGCGCCAATATACTATCTTCTTCACCCTTCACAAAGACGCCCTTTCGAAGGCCATGAAGAAAGATTTGGGACTTTGATAAAGATTCCATACTTTTGCGGCCATAAATCAGCCCTTCGACAATCAAACTAAAGACAACAATTCAACAATCAACAATTCAACAATCAACAATCAACAAATAAACTTCATTATGAAATTCAAGCATTTACTTACTGCAACCGCTTTGATGCTCAGCGTCAGCGTCGTTGCCCAACCGCAGGCTAAGGAAGAAGCCAAGGAAGAAGAAGGCTTCAAGTTCACCACCATTAAGGAACTCCCCGTCACCTCCGTCAAAGACCAGAACCAAGCTGGTACTTGCTGGTGCTACAGCTCACTGGCTTTCTTTGAGGCCGAGTTGCTCCGTATGGGCAAGCCCGAATACGACTTCTCCGAGATGTACATCGTCTACAAGACCTACTTAGACCGCGCTGAAGCCGCTGTCCGTACCCACGGCGACGTATCCTTCTCGCAAGGCGGTTCTTTCGGCGACGTGCTGTATGCCATCAGACATTACGGCCTCGTCCCCGACGAGCTGATGCCCGCCGGTGCCATGCACGGCGATTCCTTGTCGAACTTCACTGAGCTCTCTGCTGTCACCGACCCATATGTAGAAGGTGTCATCAAGAGCCGCAAGATCCAAATGGACAAAGACGGCAACCCGCTGTGGAAGAAGGGTTTGGCTGGCATTTACGATGCCTATCTTGGTGTGCCTCCGACCGAGTTCACCTACAAAGGCAAGAAGTACACGCCCATGAGCTTCGCCGAATCCACTGGCCTCAACATGGACGACTACATCAACTTGACTTCATTCACGCACCATCCTTTCTATGAGCCCTTCGTCATCGAAGTGCAGGACAACTGGCGCTGGGGTCAGGCTTGGAACCTTCCCATCGACGAGTTCATGCAGGTGATGGACAATGCCATCGACAAAGGCTATCCGATTGCTTGGGGTTCCGATGTCAGCGAGGCTGGCTGGCTCCGTGGCAAGATGGCCGGTGTGGCCGTCCTCCCCGACCTCGAAGCCAAAGGTCGTGACCTCCAAGGCAGCGACATGGCCCACTGGCTGGGCATGAGTGCAGCCGACCGTAAGAAGGAAGCCCAAAACAGCCCTACCCCACAAAAGTGGGTCACCCAAAAGGAGCGTCAGATTGCTTATGACAACTACGAGACTGGTGACGACCACGGCATGCTGATCTACGGCACCGCCAAGGACCAAATCGGCAACGAGTACTTCATCGTGAAGAACAGCTGGGGCGAAGCCGGCCAGTACAAAGGCGTTTGGTACGTCAGCAAGGCTTTCGTTCGTTACAAGACCTTGAACATCGTGGTGCACAAAGATGCCCTGCCGAAGGATATCGCCAAGAAACTCGGCATCAAATAATCATTGGTTTTCAATAATGAAAAAAGGGAGAGCTTTTCGAAGCTTTCCCTTTTTTACTATGGCTTATGGCCTATGACTATGGCCGCTTCTACCCATGTGTGAAATTCACGCTTTGGGGTGAAGTGTCCATAGGCTATGAGTCATAGGCCATAGTCACTTTCTAATCTGCTCAAACCCCTTGCCGTAAGCTCCCATCACGGTGTTCATCGTCATGAAAGCCTTGGGGTCTTCATCTTTCACAATCCTAAGTATTTGCTGCGACTCTCGTTTGTGCGCCACCACCATCAGGATGGGACCTTCGTGCTTGGTGTACCATCCCGTTCCATTGATGACCGTCACGCCACGTTGCATCTCGTTGGTGACGCGGTCAGCCACTCTCTCGGGCTCGGAAGTAAAGATAAAAGCTTGAACAGTCTGTTTGTTGCCCGTCAGCACCAGGTCGATGCAATAGCTGCACACCCCCATTACGATGAAACCATAGATGATGGCTTGTATCTTGTCGTTCTCGATGACGAAATAGGAGCAAGAGATGATGATAATGTCAATCAACAGGATGACACGACCTTGTGAGATGTTTCGGTATTTGCAAATCATCATCGCAATGATGTCGGTGCCCCCCGTGCTGCCGCCTTGGGTAAAGGCCACACCAATGGCCAAACCTGCCAAGCCGCCACCGAGTATGGCTGCCAAAATCTTCTCTTCAACGAAAGGCTTCAGAGCTCCCGTCGCATTAGGATCCGTTTGATAGAGCAACATCGGCTCTGTGATGTAATGCTGCAACAGTGACATAAACAGCGATGCCACGATGATGGAATACACCGTCTTGATGCCGAAAGAAGGGCCCAATACCTTAAGAGAAATGAGTACCAAAATGGCATTAATGACGAATACAGAGACACCCGTCGAGATGCCCGTGGCATAGAAAATCAAGGTGGCGATACCACTGACGCCACCGCCCAACACATGGTTGGGGATGAGGAAGGCCGTCCAGCCGAAGGCCATCACAAACAAGGCCAGAGTAATGATGACATAACGTTTCACCTCGGCCCAAACGGTTTTCTTGTTGGCTTTCATTTTCAGATAGTTTGAGAATGCAAATGTAAGGATAATTTGGAGAAAAACAACTTTTTCGCCACAAGTTTCTGTGGCGTTTTTTAATTTACCTGCTTTTTTTCTTTGCATTTTAGGTTTTATTCTATATTTTTGTCGCCATTATGGTAAATTTCGCCTTTAAAAAAGCGACACTAAAATTTTAATCGGACAAATAATTCAAAAAAAATCAAAGCATATGAACAAAAAGACTTTACTTTCATTGATGATGCTTCTATGCTTCGCCTTCATGGGCGCGGCGAGAGCAGATGAACTGACCGTACACGATGGTACGGCCACTAGTGGTTATATTCCAATGTACGGAGGCTACTTCGATGATTTCACGAAGAGCGAGTTCGTGTTCCCTGCAAGTGATCTTGCTGTCATGAGTGGCGGTACGATTACGGGCATGAAGTTCTACGTTTCGAGCGTCAGCACGGGAGGTAGCGGATGGAACAGTATTCAGCAAGTGTTTGTGAAAGAAGTTGCTTCACCAACACTCAGCGCCTATGCAGGCACTGCAGGCGCCACCGTTGTGTGGGAAGGTTCGCTTACCTGCCCCACCGGTCCTGGTGAACTGGAGATCACCTTCAGTACGCCTTACACTTACAATGGAGGAAACCTGCTCGTCGGTGTTTACAACACGACGGACAATTCCTACCGTTTTGTTTATTTCTACGGAGAGACCGTAAATGGTGCTAGTGGTGCTGGTTCCAATGCTTCCTCTCTCGGTAGTGTTTCATTCACTCAGCGCAACTTCCTGCCCAAGACCACCTTTACCTATACTGGTGGCGGTGTTGGCGGTGGAGATCAGCTCCATGTGAAGTACATTGACGGTGAAGAAGAAATCATCGACAGACTTAACATGGGTGTTCGCCCTGTTGGTGCTTGGATGGAACCTTTCAACTTCACTATGTACACCGAGGGTACTCCCTACACTGTCAACATTCTTGACTTCACTCCGGATGACGGTTTGTTCTCGGTTGCTGGCGAGGAGCTTCCTTTCTATGTGATTCGTGACAATGATGTTGCCTTGAACCTGACTGCCAACGGCACTGAAGCTGGTGTGATTGATCGTCAGTTTGTGGCCATCACCGAAGGTGACCGCGCCGCTCACATCTGGCCTTTGACGGTTGAGCTCTACGCTCCCGAGATTCCTGATGTTTGGGAGAAGGCCTGCGTCGAAGCCACCACATTCCCCTTCGTGGAGGTTCCCGCAAATGCTCACCACACTGTCCTTCACAACGACTACACCCTGCCTTTCCCGGAAATTCCTGAAGGCGTGGATGCCGTCTACAAACTCGTGTTTGACCAAGATCAGATTTTGAATGCCAGTGTTACTGCTGGTGAGGATGGTAAGGTTGCTCTTTATAGAGACGGCTTTGAAGGCGAAGGTGGCCCGATGGCTACCAACAACTATACTGGTGTTGTTGGTGGTGGCGGTGCCGCTGGTGCTCCTTTTGAGGCTCAGATTGGTGAAGGCACTAACACTTCGACCTACTTCCCATTCCATACCCTTTGGAACTACTCTATTGGTGAGAACCTCTTCTTGGCTTCTGAGCTTGTCGAGGCTGGTGTGACTCCTGCTCCGATGACAAGCCTGAGCTGGTATGTGTCTTCTTTGTCGACCACTACGCCCCAGAACAACATCAGCATCTGGATGGCTAATGTGAACGATACTGAATTGACCACCACTTCGCACACTACTGATGGTATGACTCTCGTTTATACCGGTAACAATGTTCTTCCTGTAGCTGGCCAATGGAATGAGTTCGTCTTCAACCAAGGCAACTTCTCATGGGACGGTCACAGTAACATCTTGATTCTGTGCACGCGTAATAATGGCTCTTATCAAGGTTCCATTAGCTGGCAAACCCACAACCCTGGCTTCACGGCCATGAGCTATCATTATTCCGACACCAATGGTGGTTATGACGTTTCCTCGATTCCCTCGACTATGTATACCTCATCCACCAACCGCGCTAACATCATCATGAAGGGCGGCAACCGCATTAATCGCGACAATGTTGCTCTTGAAGAAGGCTTTGAAGGCGGTTCGATGCCTGCAGGCTGGACTTCCGAAGGTGATAATGAATGGACGGTTGGAACGGGTGACTATAGCGCATCTACTGGTGCTAATACCGGTTCTTATAATGCCTTAATCACTCACAACTATAGAGATGATGAAACCTATCTTGTCACTCCCGCTATGAATTTGAGTGGCGCCACTCAAGGCACCCTGAGTTTCAGCATGGTGAACAGAAGTTGGCTTGGCGATATTGATGAACTTGGTGTTTACTATCGCGTCAATGGCGGTGCTTGGAACCAATTGTACTACACCACTGAAGCCCATGCCTCTTGGACAGCCATCAGCAACATTGCTCTCACTGGCTTTGCTGCAAATTACCAGCTTGGCTTCAAGATGGTTGACAACTATGGTTATGGCGTTGGCCTTGACGACATCGTTGTCACTAGCAACGGTGGCGGCGACACTCCTACTCCTGGCCCGACTCCCGATCCTGAGAGCAATATGGCTTACGGCCCCGTCATCGAGGATGCTGCTGTTGAGGCTGGCACCTACTACTTAGTTGCTTCTTCAACGACTCCCGATTTCGAGGTTACAATCAATGCCGAACCTATGCCTTGCCCGGCTGTTGAAGGCTTCGCTTTCAACCCGACTCCTGCCGACAATGAAGACGGCGTTGAGCCTGGTAGCGTGACCCTGCGTTGGAACATCCCAGACTACGCCACTGGTTGGCGTCTGATCTTTGGCTCCACTTATCATCCGGAACCTGGTCATGTCCAGACCGTCATCTATCCTGAAGACGGCAGCTTCAGCACTACGATGGCCAACAGCTATACGGTGCGCAACCTTTGGAACAACACCAACTACTTCTGGAGAGTGGAATTCAACAACAATGGTTCTTGCCCGGAAGGCGTGAGCAGCCCAGTTTGGGGCTTCACGACCCACCTCAATATCCCGCAGAACCTCACTGCTGATGACTACACCGTGTTTGACGATGAGACCATCACGCTCCACTGGAACGCTGTTGTTGACCGTACCTATCGTCAATACTTTATCTATCGCGATGGCGTGAAGGTTGGTGAGACTCAGGTGAACAACATTGGCAACACTTCCTTCACCGATGGTCCTCTTACCTATAATATGGCTGGCTATACCTATTATGTGACAGCTATTTATGATGAAGGTGAAAGCGCCCCGTCAGATCCTGTGACTGTTAAAGTCTCTGGTCGCGGCACTGTGGAAGGCCACGTTTATGAGCAAGACGGTACGACTGGCATCGCCAATGCCACTGTTACGATGGTGGGTCAAGACGAATTTGGCGATTCGCACACTTACAACTTCACGACCAATAGCCAAGGCTATTACACTGGCCAAGTCTATGCTGGCAGCTACGACGGTTCTGCCTCCTGCAATGGCTATCAACCCATCGATGCACCTGTCCAAGGCAACCCGATTGCTATTACCTACAACACCATGACTTCTCCTGTCGACTATATGCTCGACGAGAATTTCTATACTCCTTGCTCAGTTATTGCCCAATACTATCCTGACTCAACGGATGTCAATTCTCCGTACGTGAAGGTATTCTGGGGCTGTGGCCTGCCTGGTGAGGACATCATTGAGGACTTTGAGACCGGCGACTTCAGCCAATTCGATTGGCAGCTCGACGGTTCTTATCCTTGGACCATCACCACCAACAACCCGTATGAAGGCACCTACTGCATGAAGAGCGGTGGCGCTGGCGTGGCCAACGTGGTGAGCAATATGACTGTGACGGTGAACATCCCTGCCGACGGTATCATGAGCTTCTACGGTAAGATTAGTTCGGAGAGCAATTGGGACTACGGCTACTTCTTCATCGACGGCGTGCAGAAGGGTCAGTACACTGGCGCTAGCAGCTGGGGTGAAAAGAGATTCGACATCACTGCTGGTGACCACATCTTCCAGTGGAGATATACTAAGGATGGTAGCGTCAACAGCAATGACGACTGCTTCTATGTTGACTACATCAACTTCTACAAGAGACCTGAACCCGCACAACCCGGTTGGCATACCTACTGCGAGAGTGAATTCAACAACGCTGTCGGCAGCAACTTGACAACGACCCCGAGCTGGGCTTATGAGTATCCTGCAAGCTTCTTGAACAGCACCTATGCTGGTTGGAATATCACCAAGGTTTCACTGTTCAGTGACAATATGTACAGTGCTGTTGGTGGCAACTACACCTGCCGTATCTATGTCGGAGGTAGCCAGCCCGCCGCTGGTACGATGGTGAGCACTATCACCGTTGATGTTCCGAGCAACCAGAATGCTTGGGTTGACTGGGATCTGACAACTCCTGTCAACGTGACTGGAGCCGAACCGATTTGGGTGGTTTGGACGGCCAATACTACTGTGAGCAACTGGCCTGCCGGCTGCTGCGATGACCTGAACGAATTAGGTACATGGTGGGACGGTGGCAATGGTTGGGAACACCTTGACTACGGCACCTGGACCATGAGACACTGGTTCACCAACCGTGCTGGTCGCAGCGAGGTTGTGAATGCTCCTATCGTTGACAACAACCCGCTCAGCAGCAGACTCCGCACTTTTGCTAAGGGTGAGGAAAATCACGATGCCATCTGCGCCAATCCGGATGCTGTGAGAGGTGCAGCCCTCGAAAGCGGTGTCAACCGTGCCTTCTCGCACTACAGAGTGTATCGCACGAACTGCTACAACGATGGTCCTTACACCCTTCTCGATGAAAACCATCCTGATGGAAACACTGTGGTTCTCGCTTGCGAACTGCACGACACCCTCTACATCGATGTGAGCTGGCCGGATGCCGCTCCTGGCGTGTACAAGTGGGGCGTCGGTTGCGTCTATAGCGGCAACCGTGGCGAAGAGATTGAAGGCGAAATCAACTGGTCAGAGCCTATTGCGATTGCTCCTGAAATGGCTAATCGCGACCAAGTCTTTGACTTCGAAAACGGTCAGATTCCTTCTGGCTGGACCAATGATCCTACTTATGCTTGGACGGTGGTTGAAGGCAACGGAGGCCATTGCATCAAGAGTGGTAATGGTGGCGTGACCAGCTCCACTTCGGCTATCCAGACTACTGTTGACTTTGGCGAAAATGGCACGGTGAGCTTCGATGCTCTCTGCCAAGGCGAGGGTTCCTCTACATTCTGGGATCATTGCGACTTTGCCATTGATGGAAATGTGATGTTTACAGCTGGTGCAAACGTCTCAGGATGGAACAGCTACAGCTTCCCTGTTACGGCTGGATCGCATATCTTCAAGTGGTCTTACACGAAGGATAGCAGCGTGAACCCGACAGGTGATGCCTTCTTCGTTGACAATGTCACCTTCTCTGCCAGTGGTAGTGGCAGCGGCAGCGGTAGCGGTGAAAATCCTTATGGTCCTGGCACCGAACCTGTCCAAGAGCCTCGCGAGAGCGTGATCGTTTGGTCGAACTGCCTCGACAAGGATATGTATCTTGATCACGTCACTGTGAATGTGTTGCTCAACAGCGCTGACAGTCCGGAAGGCACTACTGTTGACTTCACCAACCTGAACGAAGTTGAACAACAGAACTATCCTATTGAACAGCTCGTCCTTGATGAGAGTGGCTTCTATGCATTCGAGACCTTCCGTCGTGGTGATTATGCCATCCAGGTGCGTCACGAAGGTTATGAACCCATCGACGACACTGTCAGCATTTGGGAGAACACCGATCTCCGTTATGTGATGATTGAAATCCTCTATGGTGTTGGAAACGTCTATGTCTCTCGTACTGGCTGGGCTATGTGGGATGGTATTGATATTCCTGTAGGCCCAGGTCCTGGTCCTGGCCCGCAACCTGGTGAAAACGCTACGGTTATCCTCACCGCTGGTGACATCTGGGGTGATGGTTCTGGTTATCAGATGCTGTTGGATGCTGATGCCACAGCTTTCGGCGCTACGCTTCCTGAGACTGGTGCTTTGAGCACGAGCTGCTCTGGCAACGAGGCTATCTACGCTGAGTTCGAGTACAAGATCCCGACCAACGCTGACGGCAACTGCTCGACGCAGAACATTGTCTATAACAATAGCGTTAGTATTGAGATTCCTGCTGGTACCTATGACTGGTGCATCACCAACCCGACTCCTGGCGACCGTATCTGGATTGCTGCTGCTAACGGTAACGTGGGTGGCCGTCAGAACGACTACACGTTCGAGGCTGGCAGAACCTACGAGTTCACTGTGAGCATGTATGGCGGCAACGACGGTGTCGATGTCACCATCAGTGGCGGTGCCAAGAACATGAATGCTCCTATGGCTGCTGGCGAAGTGAAGGATATGGCCAATGTCGTTCCGTTCACTCCTGACTACACCATGCTGCCCGCTGAAACTGAGAACACTCGTCACCTTGAATATTATAAGGTGATGTGCACCAGCATCGACGGTGTGCCGATCTTCAACCACAACACGGTACATCCGTTCTGCCAGCTGTCAACCAACGAACCTTACAACGCACCTCTCGTCGAAGGTGAGCACTATCTCTGCAAGGTTGCTGTGATGTACAGCACTGGTTTGAGCGCTTGGAGCGAGCCCGTTGAATGGGAGTATGAACCTTGCGACCACTGGGGACCTGTTGACGAAGTCACTGTGAACACCAATAGCCAAGGCAACCATATCGAGTGGGTGTTTGAGCATGGCTTCAACCCCTACGGTGGCGATACTCCTGGTCCTGGCCCTGGCCCGCAACCCGGTAATAACGCTACGGTTATCTTGACTGCTGGCGACGTCTGGGGCGATGGCTCTGGCTATCAGATGCTGCTTGACGAAACCCATTCGCTGTTTGGCTCCACGATTCCTGAGACTGGTGCTTTGAGCACGAGCTGCTCTGGCAACGAAGGCATCTATGCCCAGTTCTCGCATAAGATCCCGACCAACGCTGACGGCAACTGCTCGACGCAGAACATGGTCATGAACAATAGTGTGAGCATTGAGATTCCTGCTGGTACCTATGACTGGTGCATCACCAACCCGACACCTGGCGATCGTATCTGGATTGCCGCTGCCAACGGTAACGTGGGTGGCCGTCAGAACGACTATGTGTTCGAGGCTGGCAGAACTTACGAGTTCACTGTGAGTATGTTCGGTGGCAACGACGGTGTCAACGTCACCATCAGCGGTGGCGCTAAGAATGCGTTCGCTCCTCTGCCGGCTGGCGAGGTGAAGGACATCGCCAATGTCACTCCGATCAAGGGTCGTGCAATGAATATGGAAGGCGAAATCTACAGACAGTATAGCGAAGACGGTGTGCTGCTCAACTTCCATGCCATCAAGGACGTCTACTTCAGAAGCTACTTGCTCTACACGCTGAGCAATAACAATAACTTCACGATGATGGATGAATACAACTATGGCCAATTCATTATCAACCCGGCTTACCAGATGGACAACTTCATGGAAGAATTCGAAAACTTCTATGTAGGTGCTGAAACTGACTTCTCCATGCTGAGCAAGCTTGATGTCACTAACCAGATGAGTGTGTGGAAGAGCTCCGTTGAAGCTGCTGACTACCTCTCGATTATGATGGATGTGAATACAGCTACTTTGAGAGCTGATAATGACCATTGCTTGAGCTCTATGCCTTTCTGCACTTCAGAAGTGATAGAGTTTGAAGCTGCTTACCAAGGAGGTGCCACTGGTGAACCTGGTCCTGAATACGGTTGCCTCTCCAGCCAGCCTTATCCTTCGTGGTATCACATGAGAATACATACTGCTGGTAAGTTTGTCATTCACATGGAAGCTCACGATGCTTCTGGTGCTGGTCATGACATTGACTACTGCATCTGGGGTCCGTTCAGCGATCCTTACGCGCCTTGCGTCGATGACCTGACTTGCGACAAGATGGTCGACTGCAGCTACTCAACCGCTAGCGTTGAAGATGTGTTCCTTGGCTATCCTATTTCGCAACACAACCACGGATCTTCGTCTCTTGTTGATGGTAACTGCGTTGTTTCCAATAACAACCCGCCTCACGTGCCTGAAGTTGGTGAGTACTACATCCTGATGATCACGAACTACTCGCAACAGCAACAAACCATCTCCTTCACTAAGACTGAAGGTGAAGGTGAGACCGACTGCAATATCGTGACCAATCCCGATATCATCGGCTTCCTGATCACGGAAGACGGCGAGTATGTTGCTTTCGCTGGTCCTGACGATCGCGAATACACCGTTGAAGGTGAGTTCGGTGACCACGAGTACTGCGTACGCCCGATCTATCCTGGTGAAATGGTCCTGCCCGACCACAACTATGGTTGGTCCATGGGTTGCCCGGTCTGCTCAACGCCTAATGGCAGTGCGACATGCGATGCTTATATGCCTATCCACGGCGAGGCTATCAACGCTACCGATCAGGTGAAGATCTGGTGGGGCGAAGAGAATCCTGGCCCAGGTCCTGAACCAGGTGTACCGTTCTTCGATGACTTCGAGGCTGGCAACCTGAACAACTGGACGCTTGTTGATGCCGATAATGACGGTGAAAACTGGCAGATTGGCACACCGGCTGACTATGGTATTGGTAATGCCCACAGCGGCACTTACTGCGCTACCTCATGGTCGTGGAACAACTACAGCATGGATCCTGACAACTGGATGATTTCACCTGAAGTTGTTGGTGCTACGAGCGTTACTTACTATGTTGCTACCAATACTGGTTATCCGGATCACTATGCCATCATGGCCTCTTCGACAGGCACTAATACCAGCGACTTCTCACTGGTGTTTGAAGAAGATGTGCCGATTGGTAAGGGTACTGCAAACGCTGTCAGATCATCGATTGCCGGTGGCGGTCATCGTGAAATGAGTCCTTGGACTGCAAGAACGGTTCAACTGCCTGCTGGTACCAAGTATGTTGCCTTCCGTCACTATAACAGCTATGACATGAACTACTTGTTCTTGGATGATGTGACGGTTAACACGGGCGCCAAGAGCCGTGCAAGCATTGATGGCTTCAAGGTGTATCGTTCGACTGACAACATTAACTATACCTACCTCAACACGGTGGATTACGTTGATGGTCAGACCTACTACGAGTACATCGACACGCCTTCTGGCGCTGGTACTTACTACTACCAGGTGACTACGGTCTATGACAACGAATGCGAATCCGATCCTGCTGTTGATGCTGAGAACCCGGCTAACGATTATGTCGTGGTTGGTGTGACTGGCATCGACGAGAACAGCGGCAAGGTTGCCCTCTATCCTAACCCGACGAAGGGCAATGTGACGATTGAAGCCGACGGTATGAGCCGCATCACAGTGGTGAGCATGCTCGGCCAGGTGGTCTTCGACACCGAACTCGATGCCAACGTCTACACCTTGAACATGGCCCAGTTCAACGCTGGCATGTACATAGTGCGCGTCTACACTGAGGAAGGTGTGACCGTCAAGCGCGTCACTGTCATGCAATAATTGACCATTAGGTCAAAAAAAGGAAGGGCAACCCTTGTGGGTTGCCTTTCTTTTTTGTATGTTTGCAGAATCAAATCTAACCGTTATGCAAGTTTATCAAATCTGGCTTATTGCCGCATTCGTATTGGTGATTATTGAAATCCTCACTGCGGGTTTTGGCTCCCTGTGTTTTGCCATTGGTGCTGCCCTGGCTGCCTTGGCCGCTGGCTTGGGTTTGAGTATTACTTGGCAAATCATCATCTTTGCCGTGGTCTCGTTGCTGACCTTCATCTTCTTGAGACCCTTCGTGGTGAAATTCTTGGACAAGAAATCGAAAGACGTGAAAACCAATGCAGAAGCTTTGATTGGCCGAAAAGCTATCGTCTCGGAACGAATTGACGCTTCTCAACACACAGGCCGTGTGGCTGTTGACGGCGACGACTGGAAGGCTGTCTCAGTCGATGGCTTGGTCATCGAAAAAGGTACTGAGGTTGAAATCCTTAAATTGGACAGTATCATTTTGACAGTTAAGAGTTGTTAGTTAGTGGTTGTTCAGTTGGTGCTTGTTTTGTTGTGAGAGAAGCAGTTTGAAATCCCTTAATCTTTGAGTCTATTAATCTTTGAATCTTTAAATATTAAATCCTATGACTCCCTTTACCATCGTTCTTATCGTTTTAGTCGCTCTCGTTGTGATTTACATCCTTCGGGGCATAAAGATTGTTTCGCAGTCAGAAACCATGATTGTGGAACGTCTCGGAAAGTATAACCGTACTTTGAACGCGGGCATCAACGTTGTGCTGCCTATCATTGAGCATGCCAAAGAAGTGATTGTTCGCCGCCAAAATGGTCGCCTCGACCGCGCCAATCGCATTGATATGCGTGAGCAAGTGTATGACTTCGACAAACAAAGTGTTATCACCAAGGATAATGTGATGACCGAAATCAATGCCTTGCTCTATTTCCAGATTGTGGATCCGATGAAGGCCACCTACGAAATCCAGAACTTGCCTGTCGCTATCGAAAAGCTGACGCAGACCACGCTCCGTAATGTAGTTGGTGAGATGGAACTTGACGAAACTCTCACTTCGCGCGACACCATCAACTCGAAGCTCCGCAACGTGCTTGACGATGCTACCAATAAATGGGGCGTGAAGGTAAACCGCGTTGAATTGCAGGATATTACTCCGCCAGAGAGCATCCGTCGTACTATGGAACTCCAAATGCAGGCCGAGCGTAACCGTCGTGCTGAGATTCTGAAGGCCGAAGGTGAGAAGCAGGCTCAGATTCTGAATTCGGAAGGTGAGAAGCAGGCTGAAATCAATGCGGCTGAGGCTGACAAGCAAGCCAATATCCTGAAAGCTGAAGGTGAAGCCCGTGCCAAGGTGCTGCAAGCCGAAGCTGAAGCTGCTGCCATCCGCAACATTGCCGAAGCCGTCGCCGACCGAGGCGCTGACCCCGTGAATTATCTGCTTGCCGTTAAATACATCGAGGCTTTGAAAGAAGTGGCGAGCGGACAAGAAAACAAGACCGTTTATTTGCCTTACGAGGCCACGAATATGCTGGGCTCGCTGGGTGGCATCAAGGATTTGTTCGGTAAATAAATGTTGTAGAGAGCTGCCATGGCGCGTCTCTACAGACGATTGTTATTATGGAAATTCTGGATTTGTATGATAGTGAACTGAAACCCACGGGTCAGACCATTGAGCGTGGGAAGCGGGTGCCGCCCGGTTTGATGATTCCCATAGTGGCGGTATATGTCTACAATGACCAGGGCCAGTACCTGATTCAGAAAGTGTCGCCCAAGAAAGGCAATTTCTATTCCACCACAGCAGGTCATGTGCAGAGTGGCGAGCACGATTTTGCTCAGGCTATGTTGCGTGAGATGAAGGAGGAGATTGGACTTTCAGCGACCAAGAGTGAGCTTAAGTTAGTGAAAATCAGAAGGTATGAATATAAGTTCACTTTTCTCTATATGCTGAAAAGCAATGTACCTGCCGAAATGCTGCATCTGCAAAAAGATGAAGTGGACTCAGTGATGTGGATGAGCCACGAGGACATCGAACTGCTCTGCAAGATGGGTCTTTTCAACCTTAGACATTATCAATTGCTGCTCGATTGCGAAGAAAGATTGCAAAACAAGCATTGAACGCTTTCCCGTTTTGTTATTTTGGCTATATTTGCAGCAAATTATGTTTGTTGCAACAAATACCTGAATAATATGATAGCAAAAGAATTATTAAATCCGAAAAGCATCGTCGTGTGCGGTGCATCGTCAGACATTCACAAACCTGGTGGAAAAGCTTTGAAGAACCTGTTGGAGAGCCCGTTCCAAGGCCCGGTTTATGCAGTGAACCCCAAAGAAACCGAAGTGCAAGGCGTGAAATGCTATGCCAAGGTCGATGACCTGCCTCAGGTGGATTGTGCCATCATCTGCATCGCTGCCAAGTTCTGCGCGCAGACTGTCGATGTGTTGGCCAAAGAGAAGGGCTGCAAAGGCTTTATTATCATCAGCGCTGGTTTTTCTGAGGAAAGCCATGAGGGCGCTGAGATTGAGAAGCACATTGTCGACACTATCAACAGCGTTGGAGGCTCGCTCATTGGTCCCAACTGCACTGGCTTCCTCAACGTGAACTATGCTGGTTGCTTCGACACACCCATTCCGCCATTGAATCCCAAAGGTGTGGATTTCATCACTGGTTCAGGTGCCACCGCTGTGTTCATCAAGGAATACGGCATGAGCAACGGTCTACAGTTCAACAGTGTTTGGGCTGTGGGCAATAGCGCCCAATTGGGTATCGAAGACGTGTTGGAACATCTCGACGAGACCTTCGACCCTGAAAAGTCCTCTCGTGTCATCATGCTCTATATGGAGAAAATCGGCGACCCGCAGCGTTTGCTCAAGCATAGCCGCAGCCTGATCAATAAGGGTTGCCACATTGCCGCCATTAAGAGCGGCAACAGTGCTGCCGGATCGCGTGCAGCTTCTTCTCACACTGGCGCTTTGGCCACCAGTGACGCTGCTGTCGATGCCTTGTTCCGCAAGGCAGGTATCGTGCGCTGCCAGAATCGTCAGGAACTGACCACTGTCTGTGCCGTCTTTATGCATCCCGAACTGAAGGGTAAACGCTGTGCCGTTGTTACCCATGCGGGTGGTCCTGCCGTGATGCTGACTGACGTGTTGAGTAACGGTGGCATGGAAGTTCCTTCGCTGAAAGAACATCCCAAGGCCCCAGAACTGCTGTCGAAACTTTTCGGTGGCTCCTCGGTGGGCAACCCTATCGATTTCCTCGCAACAGGTACCGCCGAACAACTGGGTTATATCCTCGATGCCGTGGAGAACGACTTCGACGAGATTGACTTCTCCGTTGTCATCTTCGGCTCGCCGGGCTTGTTCAGTAACAAGGAAGTTTACGATTTGCTGGATGAGAAGATGAAGACTTGCAAGAAACCTATCTTCCCTGTGCTGCCAAGTATTATCAATGTAAAGGATGAAATCAATGATTTCATCGCCAAAGGCCGCATCAACTTCCCCGAGGAGTGCGTGCTGGGTAACGCCATTTGTAAGGTTTACAACACTCCCAAGCCGCAACCTGAGCATGTTGAGCAACCCGCTATTGACGTTGCTCGCATTCGTCGCACCATCGACCGCTGCAAGGATGGCTATCTTGAAATTGCCGACTACAACGAGCTGCTGGATGCCGCTGGCATCAGTCGCAAGAAGAGCGTCGAGGTCTCGAAGAAGGAGGATGCGATGGCCTTCGCCAAGGAGGTCGGCTGTAGCAAGGATGTACCTTTGGTGATGAAGGTTGTGGGTCCGCTACACAAGAGCGACGTGGGCGGTGTGACCCTCGGAGTGAAAGACCTCGACACCGTTGCCAAGGAGTTCGATCGCCTTATCGTTATCCCTGAGACTTATGCTGTGGAGATGTATCCTATGCTGGATGGTTTGGATGTCTACATCGGCGCCATCAAGGATGCCAAGTTCGGTCATCAGGTCTTCTTCGGCCTGGGTGGTATCTTCATCGAGGTGCTGAAGGATGTGCAGAGTGCGTTGGCTCCTATTACTGCTGCCGAAGCCAAGGAGATGCTCAAACAGCTCAAGGGCTATAAGATTCTCGAAGGTGTGCGTGGTCAGGAGGGTGTCAATATCGACCTTTATGCCGATCAGGTGGCTCGCGTCAGTGCATTGGTTCAGGCAGCACCCGAGATTGTCGAAATGGACCTCAACCCGTTGCTGGGCAACCCGCGCTATGTTACTGCTGTTGATGCACGTATTCGAATTGAAAAGTAAGGGACTATGACTAGTGACATTGACTATGACCGCTTCACATATCGTAAAAGCGGTCATGGTCATAGTCAACGGTCATAGTAAACAAAAGCATTATGATTACAGAAAAGGCTACATACTATCTGGTCTATGCTGCGCTGGTTGTTGTCACCTTCGTGATTGACAATCTGTTGCTAAAGAAGCCCGAAAAGACTAGCCGCATTGTTGGCTACATCCTTAGCATTATAGTGGATTTGGCCATGTTCGGTTATGGCATCTATTTGTATAAGGCCAAAGGTGAAGACCAGACGGGCTTTGTGCTCGGCGGTATCCTTTGCGGTGTGTGCTTGCTTTGCCTATTAGGTCGTTATTGGCAGAACAAGGAAAACGATAAAAGAGACAAAAGGCTATGAAAAAATCGGATATCGTCACTTTGATTATTGTAGCCGTCGTGGTTTGTGGCTTCGCTTTCATCCCGGGTGCATGGGACTGGTTCAACACGACCACCAAAAACCATGGCTTGCTGATGAGCTTCTTTAAGTTTGCCATCTTGGGTACCTTTGGTGAAATGCTGGCCTTGCGTATCCGAGAAGGCATGTATATGAAGAAAGGCTTTGGCCTGTTGCCTAAGATGCTGGTTTGGGGTGTGTTGGGTGTAGTGATTGCCTCGGCCATGACAATTTTCAAGACGGGTACTGTAGCCTTGTTGGATGGCGGTTTCCACCTTAATGGAAAAGCAGCCAGTTGGTTTGCTGGCGACCTCAGTTGGGGCAAGGCCTTTGTGGCTTTGTGCGTCAGCGTGTTGATGAACACCCTTTTTGCCCCTGTTTTTATGACCTTCCATAAGATTACCGACATCCATATTGCTGAGACGGGTGGAACGTTGGGCGGTTTCTTCGGCAATAGGTTGAAAATCAGGGAGACGCTTTCGAAGAAAATTAACTGGGACATCCAATATGGTTTCGTCTTTGCCAAAACAATCCCGCTATTTTGGTATCCTGCCCATACCATTACTTTCCTGCTGCCTCCAACGCTTCAGGTGCTGTTTGCGGCGTTGCTCGGTGTTGCTTTAGGCGTGATCTTGAGCATTAAGAAATAGGGGAGATGATACGGAATCGTTGGATATTGCTTTTGGTTCTGTTCACATTCCGTTTTGAGCTCTTTTCGCAGACGGAGGTTCTATTCTCACATTATGGCGGGTTCTATGACGAGCCTTTCGTTCTTTCTTTGGGATGCACTGATTGGAATTGCCAAGTCCATTATACGACCAATGGTAACTCGCCTACGGCTAGTTCTGCCCTATATGAAACTCCTTTGCTTCTTGACGAGCGTTTGTATTCCAATTCTGATATTTATACGCTTCCCGTTTCGCCGCTTTTTGAACCATTTCAGCCTGAATTTGTAAAGCATGCCATTGTTATTAGGGCTGCAGCCTTTGATGGTGAAGGGAAATGTGTAAGTGAGGTGGTCACCCAAACCTATTTGATTAGAAGTATGGGTTGCGACCATCATGGCTTAGCTGTTGTCTCTGTTTGCTGCGATTCACTTTCCTTGTTTGATTACAACACTGGAATATTGGTTCCTGGCGTTTACTATGATCCTGAAGAGCCTGAAACCACTGGCAATTATTTTCAACGAGGCATGAAATGGGAACGTCTTGCCAATGTGGAATTCTATGAGCTTGACAATACGGGTATCAACCAACAATGCGGATTGAGGGCTCATGGTAATCGTGCGAGAAAGGCTCCTGCAAAAGGCTTGAAAATCTATGCGCGCGAGGAATATGGCAAGAAACGTTTCAAACACCGTTTTTTTGATACTACAACGATAAAGAGTTTCAAGCATTTGATTCTCAAACCTTTTTCTACTTTATGGCCTCGTTCGGGTGTGCAGGATTATGTGGCCAATCGAATGGCGTTGCAGATGGGCTTGGAAGCTCCCAACTCGCGGCCTGTGGTAGTGTATCTCAACGGTGAGTATTGGGGCATCTATTTTTTGCAGGAGAAGCTGGACGACCGTTATCTTGAGGATCATTTTGGCATCGAACCCGAACAGTGCAGCATCATTTGCGGCAACGGCATAAACGGTTTTACGGGTGAATGGGATGTTGAGGTGGAGTCGGGGGAAGGTTCCGGTTTTGATCAGATGATGGACTGGTTGGAAGATGCCGACCTTTCGGATAGCACCAACTATGCCTATATCAGCAATCTTGTGGATATTGATAATTTTATTGATTATCAGATTCTTGAGACTTTTATTGCCAATACGGACTGGCCTGCCAACAATTTTCGCTGTTGGCAGTCAGGCGATTCCAAATGGCGTTTCGCTTTTTTCGATGGCGATGCCACTATGTTGGAAAAAGACTATGATGTTTTGGGCAATGCCACTTATGTAAGGAATGACCGATGGCACACGGGAGGGAAGTCGACCTTGCTGTTCAGGAGACTGTTGGAGAACAATGATTTCAAATTTAGGTTTAATAACCGTGTTAATGAACTGTGCAACTCAGTTTTGCAAAACTCTTCCACGGCAACTATTCTTGATGGGATTGTTCGAGACATACGCTTTGAAGTGCCAAATCAAGTTGCTCGATTTGGTTATCCAGATGATATAGACTATTGGAATTGGGCTTGTTCTTTGTCACGTGACTTTCTTGTGAATCGTGTCGCGGATTATCAAGTGTTTTGTGAGAACTTTGAGTCTTTAAAAATACATGATTACCAATCGAATACGGATGAATTTGTTCTCTATCCCAATCCGACTGAGGACGTGGTGCATATTATGATGCTTGACGGACGCTCGCGTGAGACCGGTTTTCTGCTTTGCGATATCATGGGACGTGTGATTATGGGTGGAACAGCTTATTTATCTGCTTGTCAAGAGATTGTGTTAGGCTCAGAATTACGTTCAGGGGTGTATATCGTCAAGATTGGGCCGTATGTGCATAAATTTGTCAAGTTGTAGAAAAGAATCTTTGCAAAAGGTTTAGCACTTGTCTTATTTTGTATAACTTTGCATCGGAATTCTAAAATGCGCATTATGAAATCATACAAGTTATTCAGATGGCTTTTGAGAGCGTCGGCATTGACGACGGTGATGTTCGTCATGCAGGCATGCTACGGTTCGCCCTATCATGATAGGGATATGCCTAATCCAATGGAAATGAGCGATGAAGCGATGGAACCCGAGGTTCTTGTTAGTGACACTTTAATTCAATCTGACGCGTTATGAGAATCTACAAATGGTTAAGAGGGCTGATGAAGGCCTCGGCGCTCACGACGGTGATGTTCATCATGCAAGCTTGCTATGGCGTGCCCAACAAGGATGAGTGTGAGTTTTATTTGAGTGGTTATGTAACTGACATGGAAACTGGTGATCCGCTTGAAGGCATTGAGGTTTCAGTTCGCAATCGTGAAAACCTTCATGGTTACATATCCGCCTATACGGATAGCACTGGTTATTTTTCTATAGTTCAATGGGGCAGTTGCAGAAATGAATTTTACTTCAACTTTAAAGTAAATGACAATCAAAGCAATTATACTATTGACACAGTGTTGCTTTCTGATACCGATCTTACCTCATTGTTAGTTAAGTTGGAGAGAGAGTAATAGGGTCTTGTTTTGATGAAGAAGCACTTTTTTTACAGATGGATACACCGCGTGGCGATGTTTTCGGGTCTTCCTGCCTTGACAATGATGTGTGATTGCGCAAAGTTGTATGGGCCGCCTACGGAAGTGTTGTACGGGCCGCCCACTGATTATCAGGTTTTTGGCAAAGTCTTGGACAAAGAGAGCAATCAACCTGTCTCTGATGTTCTTATTCAAGGCGAGAATGGCGATTCAGTGGCCACGACAGATGAGAATGGCGAGTTTGAGGTGTGGTCAACGGAATGTAAAGACTTGGTTTTCAGAAAGGAAAGTTATCAATCAAAGGATACGACGCTTTGTCCTGCTGAGGAAAGGTTGGTCTTTATGCAAAAGCAATCTGAAGAATAATGCTTCAAGTCTTCCATAATTGGTTTCGTCGCAAAGAGACCCAGCTCCACGAGCTGAACTACCTTTTTTGGGAGTGTACGCAACGCTGCAACCTCAATTGCCAGCACTGCGGATCTGATTGTTTGGCTTCATCGCGCTACAAAGACATGCCTTTCGAGGACTTTCTGAACGCGATTAAGCCTTTGGAAACCAAGTTCAAGCGTAATTCCATTTTAGTTGTTATTACTGGAGGGGAACCTTTGGTCCGTCCCGACTTGGCTGACTGTGGACGACAATTGCGGCAGCATAGCTTCCCATGGGGCATTGTCAGCAATGGTTATGCTTATGACGAGGCAATGCACAAGAAGCTGATGGACGCGGGTATGTGTAGCATCACCATTAGCCTTGATGGTTTGCGTGACACGCACGATGCCTTCCGCAAACGCCAAGGCAGCTTCGACCATGCCATTCGTGCAATAGATTTAATTGCCAACGAGAAACGCTTGCCGACCTACGACATCGTGACCTGCGTTAGCCCGATGAATTTCGGTGAGTTGGAGGCCATCAAGCAACTGCTTATTGAGCATAAGGTAAAGGCATGGCGTCTGTTCACTATTGCTCCGATTGGTCGCGCCGCAGCTGACAATGGATTGCAACTCAGCAATGAGCAGTTGCGCCAGATGATGGATTTTATTGTCGCGACCCGCAAAGAGGGGAAAATCGACTGCATGTTCAGTTGCGAGGCATACGTCGGTCCCTACGAACGCAAGGTCCGTGATTGGTATTATTTCTGCCGCGCTGGCATCACCATCGGCTCAGTTTTGATTGACGGTTCCATCTCTGCTTGTCCCAATATCGACCGCAGCTATGTGCAGGGCAATATCTACCAGGATGACTTCCTTGATGTTTGGGAAAACCGCTTCCAACCTTTCCGCGACCGTGAATGGATGAAACAAGGCCCTTGCGCCGACTGCAAGGTGTACAAGAACTGCCTTGGCGGTGCCATGCATCTCCATGCGAAAGACAAGGGGGAGATGATGGTTTGCCATTATAATAAGTTGAGAGTTTAGCGTTTAGAGTTTAGAGAGAGGGAGTACAAAAGTGGATTTTTTTGAAAATTTTCAAAAAAATCCACTTTTTTCTTGACAGTAATGAAAATTGTTGTACTTTTGCAGTGTTCTATTTGACTAATACACTAACACAAAAT
>JAEEGI010005255.1_pt1 | contig 29859 bp, 22 predicted proteins | sample 8958751 | NCBI WGS metagenome assembly JAEEGI01 (sample SAMN16246545, study PRJNA631951) | gut metagenome | biome: gut microbiome; feature: rumen; material: KS-attached | host: Bos | place: Iran: Karaj | collected 2018-10 | reverse complement strand
GGCTCAGCGGATGCAGCCTCAAAGTCACGCGCCCGATGCTGCAGATGCTCGTATCGGGGACCAACAAGGTGTCCACGGATCCCGCATATGCCGATTCGCTGGAGAAAAGGCTCGATGTCCCGTATGTCGATCACGGTACGCCCGCCCAGGTCGTCGATATCTATTATGCGGCCGGGGAAAAGCGCAAGGATGCCGTTCTCATCGACATTCACGGAGGATTCTATGTGGCGGGAAAGCGCCAGAACAACCGTCGGTTCGCCTCCGTGTTCCTGAAGGATGGCTACGACGTGGTGCTGCTGGAGTATCGCGTGAACGACGGGACGACGGACGTTTCCGATGAGTTGGCCGACTGCGCCGCCGCGCTGGATTACCTGGCCGCCCATGCCCGGGAGTTGGGGCTGAATCCCAACCGGATGTTCCTCACCGGGGATTCGGCCGGAGGCCATCTGGCCCTGTATATGGCCGAGGGTGCCGCCGATGCGTCCGTGCCCATCCGCCCGAAGGTATTCAAGCCCAAGGGGGTGATGCTCAATTGCCCCGCCTACGATTTCGCGTCGTTCGGGAATGCCAAGGGTTTTTCGAAGGATGCGATCGCGTGGTTCGTCGGCCCCCGCTACCAGGAGCGTCCATGGCTGGAGTCCGTCTCACCGCGGACATTCATCGGCAGTTACACCGGGCCCCTGTTCGTATCGACCTGTACCCATGATTTCATCCGCTCGCAGGCCCTCTTGATCAAGTCGGACTGCGACGCGCTGGGGCGTAAGATTGATTTCGTGGACATCGAATCGGACGACAAGAAAGTCGGTCACGTGCACAACGTCACCAACCCGTCCCTCCCCGAATCGAGGAGAGTCAATGACCGGATGCTCGCTTTTATGGAGGAGATTCTGCGCTAGGCGGGGTTACTTCTTCCAGACGTGGACGATCTCGCCGATGTACATGTAGTGAATGCCCAGGCCCGAGCGCTCGTACCATTCGAGTTGGGGTGCGGGGATGAGGGAGGGATCGAACTGCTGTGAGTAGATCTTCCTGCACTCGATGGCCAGGTCCGCTTCCGCGTAGATGGGGTTGCCAAGTTCCGTGAACTCGACGGTGAGACCCGCGCCCGCCACCTTGTCTTCGTCCCTTCCCGAAACGCGGCCCAGGTATGCGAGTTTATCGCGCATCGACTCGGGGAAATGGGTGACGGTGAAGTAGTCGTTCTCCTCCATGAACTTGTGCGTGTACCGGCTTGTGGAAACGAAGACGGTGAATACCGGTTTGTTCCAGAGTTCGCCGATGGTACCCCACGAGATCGTCATCAGGTTCATATTCCCCTTTGTCCCGGCCGATACTTCCAGCCAGTCACCGTCGATCATCCGGACGGGGTTCAGGTCGATTTCCGTGGGCGCAATCTCCTGCCAGGTTCCCGCCGCAGGACTTTCCGCCACTTTCCGATTGTTTCCGCAACTCATAGCCATTGCCAATGCAAGTATAACAGTGATAATACGTTCCATGGGTTCAAAGATATGCATTTCTGTCGAGATTCATTCACTTCGGGCGGCTCTTACTCCAGGCGGACCGTCCCGTCTTCGTCGATGACGATCCAATCCCCTGCATTGACCGAAATGAATCCCTCCTCCGTCGCCACCGACAGCATCTCGAACCCCATGCAGAAATACGGCGCCAGCACCTTGTCGCCGAGTACCTCCTTCACCTTGTCGTAGTTGGTTCCGGTATATTGGATTCTGATCATCGTGTCTTCATTATCTCTACAAAGATAATCTTTTTCAGGTGATCATGCGTTTCCCCGGCTTGGATATTGCCCGCCGATTGCCTATCTTTGATTGGACAACCGATAAGAAAAGCATGGACCCACGGACATTTCTGGAAATACTGCATGTCGCTGAAAGGCTGAAAGATACGCCCCGGCACTGTACAACGACCCATCGGCGCACGGAAAGCGTCGCCGAACACAGTTGGCGCGTTTCCCTGATGGCCTTCCTGCTCCGAAAGGAGTTTCCGGAGGCCGATATGGACAAGGTCGTGAAGATGTGCCTGGTCCATGACCTGGGCGAATGCTTCACGGGCGACATCCCCACCTTCCTCAAGACCGACGGGGACCGCGCCGTCGAGGATTCCCTGCTGGGCCGGTGGGTCCGGTCCCTGCCGCCGGAAGTATCGGCGGAAATGGCCGCCCTCTTCCGCGAAATGGACGCGCAGGAAACCGTCGAGGCGAAGATCTACAAATCCCTGGACAAACTCGAAGCCCTGATCCAGCACAACGAATCCCCGCTGGACACCTGGTCCGAAAACGAATTCGCGCTGAACAAGACCTACGCCTTCGACACCGTCGCCTTCTCCCCCTGGCTCACCGCCCTCCGCCAGGAAATCCTCCAGGACACGCTGGAGAAGATTTCCAGCGCGCCTGAGTCGGATGGCTAGGCCGAGGGGCTGTCTGTGGAATGGAAGGGGTTAGTCAAGCGGTTGCATTCAACGCCTTTGGGCCTGGTTGATGATTCCTTTGAAATACTCCCGGAGGTCATCGTGTTCGCAATATACATAGCAACCCTTCTGGCCACGGGTAAGGAGGGTTTTGTATGTGTTGAGGATAAGGCGACGGGCTTCCTGGTCGGAGGAGGAGCGGATGCCTGAAGAACGGTCGTCCATGGAGATGGCCAATTTGTTGGTAAGGACGCGACCAGACACCTTATCGTAATAGAGATCCTTGCCAATGAGTACACCGACATAATCGAATTCGAGTCCCTGTGCGGTATGGATGCAGCCGACCTCTTCAAAAGAGTTAGGATTGATCGCCCAGATCTTGTCATTGGCCAGATTCCATTTGGCTTGGAATCCACCGGGTAGGTCAATGTCAATAGGTCCCCGGCCGTTCTTGACATTCCAGTCGTAGCAGTAGCCAGCCACCATCCGGGCCTTGTTGTTGACGGCATTCTTTTCCCGGAGCGCCTCCCTCATCTCGACAGCGCTGTCAAACACCCGGAAATCATAGTTCAGTTCGGTAAAATCAATGGCGATATTCTCCTCTCCGCGCTGGAGAAGTCCATCGATGAACTGGATATAGGCATCGCTGCCATTGCACCGGAACTGGGAAACGAGTTTGGTCTCCTTGTTCAAGATCATCCGGGATCCAAGAGATGTGCACCACTTGGAAATCTCTTCGATACTGCCGATATCGTTCTTGGTGACGGCCTGATCCTCATCGAGCATGAAAATCGTCAGTTTGGCGGCGTTGATGCATTCCTTGACTTGATTCTCACCACCCCAGTCTCCGTACATCTTCTTGACGAGTCGATGCGCCTCGTCCACGATCAGGCAATCATAGTCACCGGGCCCGCATTTGTTGAGACCGAAAGGAGACCGGAACAAGTGTTCGATATCTACAAGCGACCGGGCCCTGTTTCCGGAAAGCAGCGAGAGGAATGCCTGTCTGGGTGCGCTGTTCTTCGTGACGTAGGCGGCATTCAGACTCTTGTTGATCATGCTCATGAGCAGGTTCACAGCGAGGACGGACTTTCCCGTGCCAGGTCCACCTTGAATGACGATAGTCCTTTTCCTGTTGTCCACCAGGCATTGGGCCATCGTCCTGAGGCACATGTCATAGCAGACGGCCTGCTCATCCAGAAGCGTGAACTCCGGCACCCCATTGACCATCGACGACAATGCATCCTGAAGGGATTTGGTCGGTCGGATCCGGCCATTTTCAATCAGATACAGAAGGTCTCCGCGCGAGGATTTCTTCTGGATGAACCTCTTGATGAAAGAGGAGAACTCCCGGGTTTCATCACGGATGAAAAATGGAGCGGCGGTGACCCATTCCTTATAGATATCTGCAGATAGCGCCGATCTGAATTGCCGTTGGAAATTATGCAGGTATGCACAGGGTACCAGATCGATGTTGTCGGACTGAACGATCTGCGAGTAGTTCAACAGAAAACGGGAATAAGAATAGGCTTGGTACGACGGATGGCAAACGATGCGATTGTCATTTGCAACGAAGGTCCTGACGGTATAGTGCATCTGGTCGTCGACGATTTCAGCCTTGCTCCATTGCTTCAGTTCAATGATAACGATATGGTCCTTTTCCTCCTTGTCAGAACCGACGATGATGAAATCGACACGCTTTGATGTCTGCGGGATATTATACTCGATGGCAATTTGGACATCGTCGGCAATCTCGGAATCATCGACGATGTTCCGCATGAACTGCATCGAATTGTGCCAGGATTCGAACTCCCGCTCCTGCCCGCCGGAAAGGCCTTTCTGTCGGAGCATTGACAGAATCTTGTCGGCGATGACTCCATCGCGAACGTCATCCACGAAAAGACGTTTGTTCCCGTTATATACGATCATAGGGCAGTCTATTCAAATTGATGTCTTTTTCATTAAGATCATTAAACTACCGACTCTTAAAGAATCTCGATAGATACTGTCTCAGACTGGGATTATGTGCATAGACGTAGCATCCTTTGATACCGCGGGTCATCATCACTTTGTAGGCATTCACGATGTATTCCTTGAGTTGTTGCTCTTTCTGCGCTTTTTCTTCAGCCGTAAGACCCCTGAATGCATTTCCTATGCTGCTAGTATCCTTGATCTTTTTCGGATAAATGATGATTCCTTTGTCCTTATCATAATCAATCTCCGGACTGAACAAAACGCCTACATAATTCAGGTCATATCCCTGTGATGTATGGATGCAGCCGATTTCACGCGGATCTCCTTCCAGGATCCAGTCGAAGTCTAAATTCCGGACATATTTTTGCCCGTTGAACTCAATTAAACCGTCTTTGACATCAAGATGCTCCAGATAGTACTTGACTCTTTGCGCTCTTGTGTCGGCTGTACCGGATTGTCTAATGTATTTATTATATGCTTTCTGGCAAGCATCATATTTGGGCTTTTTCCATTGCCAGCCATATCCTGCCGCCACTTTACTCAACCCGGATTGCACATTCTTTATGATAATATCTTTAATGAGCGTGTTGGCGTCATCATAAATGTACATCTCATAATCTCCGAAATCCTTTTGCTCCAATTCGGGTACATTCTTGAATATCTTGTCCAGATAACTGACATAATCCATCCCTGCCCAGCAACGCATCTGCTGCTTCAGATGGAAATGGTTTGGAGTAATCAGTTGACGAGCCAATGCCGTTTCAAACTGTATGGATGTTATATCGCTGTCCTTGACGGTTTGAAATTGATCGTATACTAAGACATTGGTCCGGCTGCATTGAAGAATCCAGTCTAATGCCGTGTAATCAGTTGGATTGGCATCCTCCCCATAGAGTTTTTTGCAGCAATCGGAGAAATTCTTTCTACTGGCGCCTATTTTTTTGTACTGCCAAAGCCGATGTGCTTCATCGACTAGGAGGATGTCGAAGAGTTTGCCATTATTCAGGTAATCATTGACGACATTACACGGCCCTTTTGCATCTTTTTTATGAACGTGAGGAAGTTCCCGGATGACCGTTCCAACGGTATTGCGCAGTGATGTCATCTGAGCAACATAGGCGATCCGCAAATGACCATTCTGTTTGACATAGTTTCGTATCCGATCGATCAGTTTGGCCTCTTCCGAGAGAACATCGAGACTGATTGGGGAGTATTCCAGAGCATCATCATTGTCATTGTCGATATTTGTCCGGTTCGAATACATCGCTTCAATTATTTTGGAGAGCAGATGGATCAGGACGATGGTTTTTCCTGTGCCGGCGACTCCATTGACGATGGCAGTATACCCAGAGGGTTTGTCTGATGGCGTTTTCTCGAGAGCATTCATAATCCCATTCAAGATTCTTAAGCAGGTTTCACGTTGCTCTTCATTCAGGAATGTGTATGGTGAAAACTTGAAGATCGTATCGTTGACGATGTCCTGATAATCATTGGTCGCGATTTTCCTGTTCTTCAGTTCATTCCAGATCTTTTCCACCTCATCTTGATAGTATGCACGATTGTAGTAATTGTGCATTTTAGACTGGCCGCTGTTCCCGTTCTGCAGTTCGTTGAAGTACTTGGATTGCTTGGCCTTCCCCTTCATTTGCTTAATTTCAAACCGAAGCAGACTGATTAATGTATTCTCGATGTCTAGAATAGCGGACTTGTTGAACGTAGTGTCGAAGACTATTTCGACCGTGTCCAGATGTTGGCGCTTCTGATGATAACGTCCATTGGGATCCAAATGCTGGTCTATTCTTCCAACAGCGTTGCTGGTTTCTCCGACATAGATCTCCCGATTTCCATGAAGAAGATATACGACAGGCCAGTTTGAGCCCATAATATGCTCATCCAACCGCGAAGTGGATTGTTTTTCCATCGGCGGTTTCTGAAAGCTGTAGGTCTTGATTTCGAATGACATAGTCCTAGAACTCGTTATATTTTTTTGCGTTTCCTTTAGCTTTCTCCACCGGGTATTTTGCGGCATTGGCGGCCAGTTTTTCTTTGACGATCTTACAGATGTCGAAGTCATACTTTTGGGCCAAAAGTAACCCGTAAATAAAGACATCGGCGAGTTCCTCCCGGACCTTCTCCGGGTTCGCCTCTTCGGGCTTCTTCCAAAGGAAGGATTCGTTGAGTTCCGATGCTTCGATGGAAATCGCAAGCGCCAGGTCCTTAGGATTATGGAACTGGTTCCAGTCGCGGGCATCAACAAACTCCTTGACCAGATGGGTTAATGCTTCAAGGTCAGACATTTGCTAAAGGTGGTTAACTAAGGCAAAAGTCGCGATTTTTGGGAAGAAATGCAAATGGAGTTTGCCGTACCTGCATCCCTGCTCTGTCTCGCCCAAAATGCTAATAGGACGGTCAATCTATCAACCAGATTCCGGCTGTCTACGTTTATTCCTGGACTAGCATTCTGGGCGTTTTTTGATTTCGGAAATGCGAAGAGACTCGCTTGCGAACACGACAGGGATTTGATGGTCGTAAAAGAACGTTTCTGAAGAATAACGGTTTGATAATAGATTCAGCCTGAGACGACAACACGGACGTCGCTTCCGAAGCCAAGGTTGCAGAATCTGCCTCCAACGCGTTGCAATGCGACATACGCCCCATCGTGTGGTGGGGTATGTTGCATTAGGTTGCGTGGAATGCGTGTTTTGCTACCGGGGGTTCGGTTTTTTTGAGTGTTTTTGCTGGCGGAAATACTACCAGAGTGGAGACAATAATAAAGCCGTCAGGTAATGGCTTTGAAATGGGGCTCGGACGGAGGGTTGTCATCCCTTCAAACGAAATCTCCTTCGACGAATCCTGTGGCAATGATAATGATTATTCCGCAAATAGCGACAAAGACTCGCCGAAAGCCATGTTCTTCCTTGTGAGTACGGCAGGGATTTCTTACATTTGCTAAACGCGCTTTCAGACTGTAAATCACAAATCTCATGTCAACCTTCAAATACAAAATCCTGGAATTCACTCCGTCCCAGAAGATGGAGAAAATGTTCAATGACCTCGGCAAGGACGGCTGGGAGTTGGTCTCGGTTGCCCCCATTGGCCTGAAGGTCGAAGGTGACTTCGATGCCACTCTGGGATACGGGGGCGGGGAGACCAAGGGGCGGTTCGAGAAGATTGCCGCGTATTTCAAGAAGAAGGTGTCAGAATGAGCATCGACGGACTACAGAGGGGCAAGAGGTCTCGGGCGAATTCCGATGAGCACTATGTCATCGGCCTTTGCAATGAGGCACTTGGTGTCATCGGCATGCAGCAGTACCGTTTTCCTTTCTTGGTGGGCGACAGCGGAGTACCGCTCCCCGTGGACGCTTATTATCCTTCGCTTAATCTGGTGATTGAATATCAAGAGCGGCAACACTTGGAACCTGTCAAGTTCTTTGATCACAGGCCGACCGTCAGTGGAGTCAGCAGGGGAGAGCAACGGAGTATTTACGACGAACGGCGCCGTAAGGAACTTCCAAAGCATGGGATCAAACTGGTGGTTCTGAAGTACACCGATTTCGGAAGTACGAAGAAACTCGCTCGCGAACACGATAAGGATTTGATGGTCGTAAAAACGGTTCTGAAGAATAACGGTTTGATGATAGATTCAGCCTGAGACGACAACACGGACGTCGCTTCCGAAGCCAAGGTCGCAAAATCGGCCTCCTACGCGTTGTGACGCGACATAAGCCCCATCGCGAGGTGGGGTATGTTGCATCTGGCTGCGTGGAATGCGTGTTTTGCTACCGGAGGTTCGGGGGCTTGAGCGTTTTGCTGGCTGGCCATGGCCAAGGAACCTATGCACTGCGCCCATGAAATGGCGGCAGCACAAGGGCGCCCGGGGTCACAACACCGGCGAATCTTGCGGGCGTGGGCAAGTTTTCGTATTTTTGCTGAAGAAGCAATCATTTCCTATGCGCCACTTCATCCTTCTTTCCGCTTTGGCCTTTCTCTGCACGGGGGCGTTCGCCCAGCAGGAGCAGGGGAAGGTGACCGGTGTCACTGTGAATCCGGACCACAGTGTCACTTTCCGTTATATCAATCCCAAGGCTGTTTCGGTCGAGGTGTCCGGGGAGTTCATGCAAGGGTCGGCTCCGCTGCGGGAGGTCGATGGAATCTGGACCTACACGACTCCGCCGCTGGCTTCCGAGTTCTATTTCTATGGCCTGACCGTGGATGGGCAGCCGATCCTGGACTTGAACTATTCGCTCGTGAAGGATATCCCGCGGTGGATGAACTACTTCATCGTCGGCGGGGAGAAGGGTGACCTGTACAGCGTGCAGGACGTTCCTCACGGCACCGTCGCGTCCCGCTGGTACGACAGTGCCATGCTCCGGATGCGCCGCCGGGTGAATATCTACACCCCGCCGGGCTATGAGAACAGCAAGAAGAACTATCCTGTCTTCTACCTCTTGCACGGGAATGCCTGTGACGAGAATTCCTGGCTGGACCTGGGACGCGCCGCTCAGATCCTCGACAATCTGATCGCTGCCGGCAAGGCGGAGCCGATGATCCTGGTGATGACCAACGGGAATCCGGCCCAGCAGGCCGCTCCCGCCTATTTCGGCGACACTTATACCAATGAGAACACCCGGCCGGGCATCGCGCCGTTCCCGTCCACCTTCGGGGAGATTATCTCCTTCATCGACAGTAACTACCGGACCATCCGGAAGAAAGAGGGGCGCGCCATCGCCGGTTTCTCGATGGGCGGCGGACACGCGTTCACCATCTCCAAGGACAATCCGAACATGTTCGACTATGTGGGCCTGTTCTCCGCAGCGGGCAGCCGCATCTCGGACCCCGCCGAGAAGCAGAAGATGCTGGATATGAAGAAGAACGGCTGCAAACTCTACTATATCGGCTGCGGCACGGAAGACTTCCTGTACCGGAGCGTCCTCGCCTACAACCAGCAGTTGGACGAGATCGGTTTCAAGTACCATTTCCGTGAAACTCCCGGCGGGCATACTTGGGCCCCTTGGCGGATTTATCTGAGCGAAATGGTCCAGATGCTTTTCAAGCCCCAATCCAGATAGCCCTACTTCACCAGGGCATCGACCATCGCGTCCCGGTGGTTGATGAACATTTCGGTGATGCGGTAACTGTCTGTATTTTCATACGTTACGTAGTGCATGCCCTGGGCGTCGAACTGGATGATGTCCGCTCCGGGGAAAGCGAGGAGGATGGGGGAGTGGGTGACGATGATGTACTGCGAACCGCCCCGGGACATTTCGGCGATCCGTGAGAACAGGGATAGTTGGCGATTCGGGGAGAGGGCGGCTTCCGGTTCGTCCATGAGGAAGATGCCGGGTGGGTCGAAGTTCATGATGAAGTTCAGGAAACTTTCGCCGTGGGACTGTTCGTGGAGGGTGCGGTCGCCGTACATCGGCCCCACCAGTTCCTCGTATTCGATGCATTTGGTGGAGACATTGTAGAAACTTTCGGCCCGGAGGAAGAAGCCCTGGTTGCGGTTTCTGCCGCCCCGTCCGAGGGTAAGGGCTTTACAGAGGTCCGAATAGTCGTCGTGCGTGGAGAAACGGTAGTTCAGCGAACCGCCTTCCGGGTTGAATCCGTAGGCGATGGCGATGGCTTCCAGCAAGGTCGATTTTCCGCTCCCGTTTTCTCCCACAAAAAAAGTGACAGGATTCCTGAACTGAAGTTTCCGAAGGTCTCTGATGGCCGGGATCTTCCGTAGGTAGGACCCCTTCTCCACCTTGTCCCAGTGAAGGTCGATATAGTCGATATACATGTGAATAACTCCTCCTGCCGCAAAGATAGCGCCGGATTGTGCCAAACCGGAACACAGGCCGCAGATTCTGGCCGAAACTGATCCCCGCCGTGTGCAAAGAAAAAGCAGGAGCCTTTCCAGGATCCTGCTTTTTCTTTTCCGATGGGATGCGGGGTTACTTGAGCAGTTTCTTGATCAAGTTCCAGCACCAGAGAAGGACGACGGCGCCGATGAGGGCGCAGACGATCTGGCCATACCACATGGACCAGAACGAACCGGAGGCGCCCAGTTTGCCGAGCAGCCAGCCGCCCACGAGGCCGCCGAGCAGGCCGATGATGATGTTCCAGATGAGCCCGCCTTTCTCCTTGAATACGAAGAATCCGGCCAGCCAGCCTGCGATGGCTCCGAAGAGCAGCGTGAGGATGATGTTCATGGTTTTAGTGTTTTGTGTTACGTAAAGCAATATCGCTTAGTACGTTAGCACAAATATAGCAATAATCTCCAACAATCAAATATAAATTTCAGGAAAGACGCGGCCCATCCAGTCGTCGGGGATGCGGAGGCCAAGGAGGTCGCCGAGGATGGCGGGGACGTCGTACTGCATCATCGGGCGCTGGATCTCGTAACCGGCCTTGATGCCCTTGCCGCAGACGATGAACGGGGTTTCCAGTTCCCGGAGGGTGAAGCCGCCGTGCCCCTTGTCCACGCCGCCGTGGTCGGCGGACATCACGAGGATGGTGTCGTCATACATGCCGGCGTCCTTGAGAGCCTGGATGACCTGGCCCACGGCCGCGTCCAGGATGCGCTGGCGCTCCATGTAATCCTCCGTGTACCAGCCGTGTGCGTGCCCCGCTTCGTCCAAAGTGCCGAAGTACAGGAAGAAGAATTCGGGTTTTTTCTCCTTGATGTAGTCGGTAGCGACGCGGGTGTATTCCGGGACGGGGATGATGACCTCGTCGGAGGAGGTGTAGGTCTTCATGAAACGGTGCCAGTCCATGGCGAGCGTGTCCACCACCGGTCCGACGCCGTCCCAGTCGTAGATGCAGCCGGAAACGGCCTTGGGATGCTGCTCGCGGAGGATGGTAAAGACCGTCGGAGGGATGCCGTGGCCGTTGTCGGCGGTGGAAGGTATTGTCCCGTGGGTAGAGTTCCACTTGTCGAATCCGTGCATCTCCGTGGGCAGTCCGTTCATCATCGACGCCCAGTTGATGGCCGATGCAGACGGCATGACGGAGCGCTTCCCGAGCGTCCAACTGCCGTGCTCCATCAGGGAGCGGATGTTGGGCAGGTCCGCGGCCGGAGCCTGTCGCACACCCTCGGCGGCCCAGCCGTCAATGCCGATCAGAACGACGTGCTTGGCCCGCTGGACGGGTTTGTCGGGATGGCTGCAGGCGACCAGCGCAAGCGCCAGGAAAAGGAAAATGGATTTCTTCATAGTGGTTCTCAGTTCTGTGTTGCATGCAAATTTAGTGAATAATCCTTACATTTGCAGTATGACACAGATCGATTCCATCCTGGCCTTCAACCGCGAATATGTGGCGGCCGGACAGTACAAGGCCCATTTGACCGACAAGTATCCCGACAAGAAACTGGCGGTGCTCAGTTGCATGGACACGCGCCTGTCCGTCCTCCTGCAGGACGCCCTCGGACTCAGGAACGGGGACGCCAAGATCATCAAGAACGCCGGGGCGGTGATACCCACGCCCTGGGATTCCGCGATGCGGAGCCTCATCGTCGCCGTGTATGAACTGGGTGTCCGGGAGATCATGGTCGTCGCCCATACCACCTGCGGCGCCTGCCACATGAGTTTCGCCCATTTCCGGAAGGAGATGCTGGAACGGGGGATCCCGGAGTCCAGCCTGCAGCGGGAAGACATCGACCTGGACGCCTGGCTGGAAGGTTTCCACGACACGGAGGCCTCCGTCCGGAAGACGGTCGATACCATCGTCCATCATCCCCTCATCCCGCAGGACATCACCGTCCGCGGCTTCATCATCGACTCCGCCACCGGCGAACTGGCCGAGGTCCGCTAGGCCGGGCAGCCCTTTGTAAAAGCCCCAGTTTGAATAACTTGGGGTTTGATTTCTCATTTTTTCTTTTTGTTTTTGATTGTCGCTCCCTGTTCGGGGCGACAAGGCCACATAATATTCAAGATTCTTAATAACCATGAAAAGATTCCTAACCTTATTCATTTGCATGGCGTTGGCCATGCCCGTGCTCGTGCAGTGCACCAAGTACGACGACACCTGGATCAGGGACAAGTTCGGCGAACTCGACAGCAAGATTTCCCGGCTCGAGCAGAGCATCAACGACCTGAACGCCTACAAGAGCATCGTGGACAATCTCCAGAAGGGGAAACTCATCTCCTCGGTGCGGGGCAACGGTGACGGGACGTTCACCATCACCTTCAACGACCAGACCACGACCACGATCACGGTCGGCAAGGGAGAGAAAGGCGACAAGGGAGACCCGGGCGACAAGGGCGATTCCGGCGATCCCGGTGACAAGGGCGATCCGGGTGAAAACGGCACGGACGGTGTCACCCCGGACTTCAAGATCCAGGACGGCGACTGGTATGTCTCCTACGACGACGGCGCCAGTTGGACGAAGTTGGGAAGCGCCTCTTCGGGCGACAGTTTCTTCAAGGACGTGTTCGTGGACGGTGACTTCCTGGTGCTGGTCCTCATCGACGGTACCGAAGTCCGCATCAACCTCAACGAAGGACAGGGTGAAGGCGGTGACGATCCCGTTTCGACCGCTCCCACCCTCGAAGACTGGCTGGGGAGTTGGTCCAATTCCAAGAACAACAAGGGAACCCTGACTTTCTATGAGTCAGGCGGCAAGTTCTACTGCTATTCTCCCACCTCCAACCTGAATGCGGTCCCCATCCAGTTCCATTTCAACGCGGAGGACGGCACCATCGACTTCACCTCCACCCGGACCGACGGCTACTGCGGTTACTTCACCGGTGAGGACAGCCAGGCGCATTATGTTTACTACTATGCGCAGGATGCCGATAAGAACTATCTGAACATCACCCCCGGCGACGTGATCCTGAAGGGAACGATGTCCGAGGACAAGACCTCCTTCACCTTCTCCTCCGGTATTGAGAACTGCACCCGGGTCATCTGGTATGACAATACCGGCAAGGCCTGGGGAAGCGCTCCCCAGAACTGGATCGACACGTATAACAAGGACGAATAAAACCACCCTACCGGACGTATGAAAAGAATCCTGCTCTCCATAGCGGCGGCGGCCGCTGTGCTGGTCTCACTGGTGCAGTGCACGGTGACTCCCTACGATGACAGTTGGATCAAGGACGAACTCTCCGACATCCGCTCCAAGATCGAAAACCTCCAGAAGAGCATCACGGCGCTGGACGCCTACCGGACCCTCCTGGACAAGGGCCGTCTGATCTCCGACATCGTGGATCACGGAGACGGTACCTTCACGGTCTATTTTGCCGACGGCACCGCCCCCGTCACCCTGGATGCCGGCCGGGGAGAACCCGGTCAGGACGGCGTCACGCCGGATTTCAAGATCGATGACGGCAACTGGTATGTCTCCTACGACGGGGGAAAGACCTGGACCCTGGTGGGCTCGGCCTCGGAAGGGGACCAGTTCTTCCGGAGCGTGACCGTGGAGGGGGACTACCTCGTCCTCGTCCTCATCGACGGCACCCAGGTGCGCATCAACCTGAAAGGCGGCCAGGGCGGGTCCACGGACCCCGAGGAAGGCAAGGCCACCATCGACCAGTGGGTCGGGTCCTGGGATATGGGTGAGAACGATTTCACGGTCTCCATCATCAAGGCCGGCGGGAACAACCTCTCCCTGAACTATGAGGCCGTCGCCATTCCGCTGGAATATGACCCGGAGACGGGGAACCTGCTCCTGAAGATGCCCCAGAACAGGTTTGTCGGGGGAAGCACCGCACAGGGATCGGGCATTTCCTACTATCTGAATCTCTACGATAGCAACAACAACCGCGTCAACAAGAGCGAGAGCCGCGGCTCGGACCCGTCTGCCGGCGAACTCATCTGCACGTTCAGGATGGAGGCGGGCGGAACCCGCGCCACCATCGAGGCGGCCGAAGAGTACTTCGAGTACTTCTTCGCCCGCGGCTACAACAATGAGACGGGCAGTTGGCTCCCCACGGGCGAGTGCTTCTACATGTACACGAACGACAGTTTCATGGTCCCGTCCGCGGGCGGCGGGGAGGACGATCCCGGCGTCACCTACCAGGTGAACGCGGAGTTCAAGTTCCAGTACTACAATGCCTGGTTCTACGTGAATTCCGCAGCGGGCAATTACGCCTTCTGGACGGTTCCCGTGGCGGCCGGTTCCCTGGACGACGCCGACTTCATCAAGTCCACGCTGGACGATTTCGGAAAGAAACTGGCCGCTGGCTCGGACGGCACGGTGGATTCGACCACATCGACGAACACGGGCAGTTTCGTCATCTTCTCCGGCGCCAGCCGGTACACGACGGCTCCGTACTATTGCAGCAACGGCCAGGGCGATGACGACCACCGCTACTATGTGTTCATGGTGGGGGTGGACGTGACCGACGGCGTCAAACTGACCGGTGACTACAATGTCATCACCATCACTTGGCAGTAACCGCGTATGAGATTCCGAGTTTTATTACCAGGCATAGGTGCGTTGGCGCTGCTCGCGGCCGGCTGTTCGGAGTATGAGCCGGACAGCATTCTGCAGGAGACCCACATGCGGCTGCGCATCGAGGAGAATGCCTTCAAACCCCACTGGAACAGCGGTGACCAGGTGCGGGTATTTGCCATGAACGAAAAGGAACCCGTGAGTTCCTACGTCTTCACGGCTGGTTCCACCGGTCTCGTTTCGGACTTCGTGTGCCCCACGGAGGTGGTGGGCACCTCCCGTTACCGTTTCGTCTATCCTCCGGAGGACCTGCTGACGGTCACTTCGGAAGGCATCTGCGCCACCATCCCGGTCGAGCAGGAAGTGGTCTCCGGCGGTGTCGCGGAGGAATCTCTGCTTTTCGTGGGCGAGGCCAGCACCCTGATGCAGACCGCCCACCTGACCCCGGTTCCCGCCTACCTGCGTTTTTCCCTCACGGGCGGCGCGGCGCAGCAGGTGAAGAAGATTACCATCTCGAGTGCCTCCACCCTTGCGGGCAGCATCGTCTTCTATGACCTTGCAACGCTTCAGAGCCATTTCTTCGACCAGCCCTTCGACGGGCGCAATCCCAGCCGGTACATCTCCCTCCACGGTGATTTCGAGTCCGGCGGCACCTACACGGCGGCCGTCATTCCCGGCCAGCGCTCCGTCTCCCTGAAGGCGGTGGTCGAGGATGTCTCCGGCGCCACCCACAGTTTCGATTTCCCTCCTGTCGATTTCAAGGCCGGGGAGGTGACGGACATCGGTTCGATGTATCTGGGGCATTCCCTGGTGGACGAAGGAGACCTCATTCCGGTCATGACCGCGACCAAAGGAGTCTGGCCCATCGTCCTGATGTTCCTCCCCGACGGTTGGGTGGAAGGAACCGGGGAAGGCTCCCGGGAAGAATTCATGAAAGCCTGCCGCGAAGTCATTTCCTACATGTTCAATGTGGAACCCTTCAAGAGCAACAGTGACTTTTTCACCGTGTACATTGCCTGGAAAGCGGCCGCCGAGGCCGGTGTAGGCAACACCTTCGGTTCCAAGGTGGGGGTCTGGTACAACAATTACCTGGGCCTGACCGCCGAGGCGAGAAAGAATGTCTGCGACTATGCGGAACAGGTATGTCCCGAGATCCAGCAGGGAATTACCCATCCGCGTGACATGGGCCTGTTCCTGCTGGTGAACGGCCGGCAGAACTATGGTGCCGTCTGCGAATGGTCGGAGCCTAAGTCCGAGAACGAAGGCCGCTTCGTCGCGGTGGTGGACTATTCCGGCACCTACGTTCGCTACGAGGACCTGGGACCGGGCGTCATGCCGCAGAGTTGGGGCGGAACCGGCGGACAGGAATATCGCCTGGACGCAGAAGGCAACTCCTATCTGTACACCCTCACGGAGGACGACTTCCGTGAACTGGGCTATGTGAACTATTCCGCCGGCAGGTGGGGTTACCTCGGCACCTGGAAGAACACCATGCTCCACGAGGGCTTCGGCCATGGCTTCGGCCGGCTGGACGACGAGTATTGGACCACGACGGACGGCTACAACGGCAAGTCCATCTCCGGGCACACGATGACTCCTCCGCGTTCCCTGAACGTATCGGCCAGCAAGGACGATTATCCCTGGAAGGTGCTCATGGACATGCGTGACGAACTCATCGCCCAGGATCCCCGCTATGCCCGCATCGGCATGTACCAGGGCGGCATGGCCCGCTATGCGACCGGCATCTGGCGCCCCGAATGGACCGGCGCCATGAACGACCTCCGGCCGTACTTCGGTGTCTGGGACCGTGCGCTCATCTACCAGCGGATCATGCAGATGTCCGGGATGGATCCGGACTTCGACGTCCGGAACGAAACGGACCTGCGCACGTTCCTCGCCAGGGACCTGGCTACCAACGGCAACTATGACCCCATGCGTGACAAATAACACCCTGCCAGCCCTATGAAAGCCAGATTTATATTGACAACCCTCCTGGCGGCCCTGTTCGCCGCCGGGACAGGCATGGCCCAGAACCTCACCGTGACCGGTGTGGTGAAGGATGCGGCGGGAGAACCCGTCATCAGCGCGGGCGTCATGCTGCAAGGTACGACACAGGGAACCGTGACGGATTTCGACGGCAACTATTCGATCGCCGTCCCCGCCGACGGGGTCCTGGTGTTTTCTTCCATCGGCTATGCGGAGCAAGCGATCCCCGTCGATGGCCGCAGCCGGATCGACGTGGTGCTGGAAGAGGATGCCCAGATGCTGGACGAAACCATCGTGGTGGCGTTCGGTACTTCTACGAAAGAGTCCTTCACGGGATCGGCGAAGGTAGTGAAGGCCGAGGAACTGTCACGCTCGCAGGGCGCCGCGGTCACTTCGGGCCTCTATGGCAAGGTGGCCGGCGTGCAGATGAGCGCCACCTCCGGTGCGGCCGGCGACGCGCCTTCCATCCGCATCCGCGGCTTCAGTTCCATCAATGCCGGACAGAGTCCGCTCTTCATCGTGGACGGCATGCCGGTGGAGGACATGAACATGATCAATCCGCAGGACGTGGAGTCCATGTCCGTGCTGAAGGATGCGGCGTCCAACTCCCTGTACGGTGCCCGTGGCGCCAACGGCGTGATCATCATCACGACCAAACGGGCACGGGACCGGGATGCCGTCATCTCCTTCGACGGCAAGGTGGGCCTGAATACCCGCGCCCTCCGGAACTACGACTACATTTCCAGCCCGGGTGAGTATTACGAGGCCCACTACGAGGCCCTCAAGAACTACTATGTGAGCCAGGGGAACCACCCGTTCGAGGCGAATATCCTCGCCAACACGGCGCTTCTCACCCCCGGTGCCAGCGGCAACCTGGGGTATATGGTGTACAATGTCCCGGAAGGGGAGGGGCTGATCGGTGTCAACGGAAAACTGAATCCGAACGCGACGCTGGGCAATTTCCTCCGGCACGGCGGCGTGGATTACCTGCTGCTCCCGGACAACTGGATGGAAGCCGGCTACCGCAATTCCCTCCGGCAGGAGTACAATCTCAGTGCGGCCGGCGGGGGAGAGAAACTGAATGCCTACGCCTCCCTGGGATACCTGGACAACCAGGGTATCACCTACAATTCCGGGATGTCGCGCCTGACCGCCCGCCTGCGCATGGACTGGCAGGCGAAGCCCTGGCTCAAACTCACGGGGAACACCTCCTACACGGGCTATGAGTACAACTCCCTGCGGGATAACGGGAACGCTTCCAACACCGGTAACATCTGGGCCTTCACCTCACGGGTGGCGCCCATCTATCCGCTGTACCTCCGGGATGCTTCCGGCCGCGTGATGCAGGATACCAACGGCTACAACATGATGGACTACGGCGACGGGATGAACGGCGGCATGGTGCGCAGCCTCCTTCCCAATGCGAACGCCATCATGGGCAACCAGTTGAACGTGTACAACACCAAGGGCAATTCCTTCAATGTGAACGGCACGGCCGACGTGAGTTTCCTCCGTTATTTCAAGTTCACGGTCAATGCCGCCCTGAACATCGACGAGTACCGGGGAACGATCATGTCCAATCCCTTCTATGGACAGTATGCCCCTTCCGGGGGTTACCTGAACAAGAGCCACGGCCGCTCGACGACACTCAATACGCAGCAACTGCTCAATTATACCCAGCAGTTCGGCCAGCACAACCTGAACGTGCTCGTGGGCCACGAGTATTACAAGTCCAACACCGTGAGCCTGTCGGCCTCCAAGACCAATCTGTTCTCGGTCGATAACCTGGAACTGGCCGGCGCCCTGACGGATTCGCAGGCGGCCTATTCCTCCTCGTCCGACTACAACACGGAAGGATTCCTCTCCCGGGTGCAGTATGACTATGCGTCCCGCATCTTCGCCAGCGCCTCGCTGCGCCGCGACGGCAGTTCCCGCTTCCATCCGCAGCACGGCTGGGGCACTTTCTGGTCGGTAGGCGGCGCCTGGATCATGAACAAGGAACCCTGGTTCCCGGTGAAGCCCTGGCTGGACATGTTCAAGGTGAAGGCCTCCGTGGGCTCCCAGGGCAATGATTCCATCGGATCGTTCAAGTATCTGAACCTGTACGACATCACCACCAGCAACGGCCAGTTGTCCACGCCGGAGTCGCAGGTGGGCAACAAGGACATCACCTGGGAAACCAACATCAACCTGAACCTCGGTACGGAGTTCACGCTCCTGAAGGGGCGCCTGGACGGATCCCTGGAGTGGTTCTACCGGAAGACCTCCGACATGCTCTTCTTCTTCTCGGTCGCTCCCTCCAACGGGTACAACGGCTTCTATGACAATGTGGGCGACATGGTGAACCACGGTGTGGAGTTCGCCCTCTCCTACAAACTCATCGACAGGCAGGACCTGACCTGGAGCGTGGACGTGAATGCCACCCGGGTGCGCAACGCCATCACCAAGTTGCACGAGCAGCACAAGTCGGCAAAGGTGGAAGGCTATGAAGGCTATTCCAGCGGCACCTACTTCTATGGCGTGGGCCTGCCCCTGTACACGCGCTACCTCAAGTCCTACGCCGGTCCGGATCCCGAAACGGGTGAGTCCCGCTGGTGGAAGGACGTGACGGATTCCGCCGGCAACGTTACCGGCCGTGAGATGACCAAGGAGTATTCCCAGGCCACCTATTACCTGGGCAACAACCCGATTCCCGAACTGTATGGCGGTCTGGGCACGAGTTTCTCCTGGAAGGGCTTCGACTTCGCCATCCAGACTTCCTACCAGTTGGGCGGCAAGTCCTACGACAGCGGCTACGCTTCCCTGATGACGCCGCCGGGTTCCTCGGTGGGATACAATTTCCACAGGGACGTGCTCAAGGCCTGGACGGCGGACCATCCCGACAGCAACATCCCGCGCTGGCAGTTCAACGATGTGAACGGCGCTTCCCAGAGCGACCGCTTCATCACCAGCGCGTCCTATTTCAATATCGAGAATGTCAATATGGGATATACGCTTCCCGCACGCTGGGTCTCCAAGGTGAGTATCCTGTCGTTGCGGATCTATGCGGCGTGTGACAACGTCTGGTACTGGAGCGCCCGGAAGGGGTTCGATCCCCGCGGTTCGTTCAGCGGGAATCCTTCCACGGCCAGTTTCGTCCCGGTCCGCACGCTTTCCCTGGGTGTCAACGTTAAATTCTAGCATGCCATGAAAAGACTGATACCTTTTGCTTCCATCGCATTCCTTTTCCTGGCCACAGGCTGCCTGAAGGAAGACATCCCCACGACCGTGGCCACGGAAGCCATGCTGGCCGAATCGGCCGATGCCCTCCAGGGCATGCTGAACGGTATTCCCGCCCAGATGGTGACGCCCTACTTCTCCTATAACGGTTCCCGCAGCAGCAACGATTATGACTTCTCCTATCCTTCGGAGATGGTCATCATGGACACGGCCGCGGGAGAACTGGTGCTCAACGGCCGCGACAATTATGACTGGTTCATGTACTGGATCCGCAACAATTCCAGCATGGGCGAGACCTCCGGCCCCGTGGGCAAGACCTGGACGGCGTATTACAAGTACATCCGGACGTGCAACAACCTGGTGAGCATCATCGGCTATGAGCCGGACAAGGAAAGCAGCCAGGTGGTCCTGGGCCATGTCCTGGCCTACCGGGCATTCTTCTATCTGAACCTGGTGCGGCTGTATACCTATGTCCCCGCCACCGACCCCAATGTGAAGTCCACCTATACCCCCCAGGCCAATATCGCCGGCCTCTCGGTGCCCATCGTGGTGGAGAACATGGGCATCGACCAGACCCGGAATAACCCGCGCGCGAGCGTTGAGGACGTGTATGCCCTCATCTTCTCCGACCTGGACAAGGCCGAGGAGATGCTCAAGGGTAGAGTCACGGAAGGGAAGGTGTTCCCGGACCTGGCGGTGGTGTACGGGCTCAAGGCCCGTGCCTGGCTGGAGCGGGGGAGTGCCGGGGTGGAAGGCGCCTTCGACAAGGCCGCTTCCTATGCCCAGCAGGCCATCCTCACTTCCGGCGGCTCTCCGCTTACGCAGGACCAGTGGGAAAGCCCCACGACCGGTTTCAACAATTATGTGGCCAACAGCAACTCCTGGATGTGGTACCTGCCGGTGGATACCGACAATGTCCACAACCTGGGCAGTTTCGTCTCGCACATGTGCAACGAGGAGACGTGGACTTCCTACGGCTGGAGCAGCGCCCGCGGCATCAACAAGGAAGTGTACGCCCTCATCCCGGATACGGACTGGCGCAAGCATTCCTGGATCGACCCGCTCCGCAGTTCCTACTATGCCTATAAGACGAACCGCGACGTGTGGGGCGACACCAACAGCACCGAGAAGGGACTCCCGTCCTACGCCAGCCTCAAGTTCCGTCCCGCCGGCGGCGAGTACACGGACTACAAGAAGGCCGGAGCCGTGGACATTCCGCTGATGCGCGTGGAGGAGATGTACCTGATCCGTGCCGAGGCACTCGCGATGAGCGGGGACCTGGGCGGCGCCAAGGGCACCCTGAACACGCTCATCCGGACCCGTGACGCTTCGTACAGTTGCGACGCCATCACCTCGGCCGCGGACTTCCAGAAAGAAGTCTTCTTCCAGAAGCGCGTAGAACTCTGGGGAGAGGGACTCATCCTGTTCGACTGCAAGCGGCTGGCTACCGGCTATCATCTCGGTTACAGCGGCACCAATGCGCTGGACAAGTACCGTTACAACGTGACGGGCGTGTCTCCTTCCTGGAACTTCGTGATTCCGCGGGCGGAACTCCTGGGTAATCCCGTCCTGCAGGGCTGGAACAATCCGGATCCCACCAATGTACTCACCCTTTGGACAGAATAAGCCTATGAAACGATTTGCCATCCTCATCGCAGCCGCTCTCGTGGCTTTCTCCTGTGACAAGCAGCCGGCCTATGCGCCCGGTGAGCCCGATCCGGCCACTTGCTACCGGGTTTACTTCCCCGACCAGTTGGGCTTCGGTTCCCATCTGCTGCGTCCTTCGGCGCCTCATGCGTTCACGTTCAAGGTCGCCCGCGAGCGGACGGCCGGCGCCATCACGGTGCCGGTGACCATCGACGCCACTTCTCCTGCCTTCAAGGCGGATCCTATCCAGTTCCGGGACGGGGAGGGGGAGACGACGTTCACCGTCCGGTTCGACGGAATCGAAGAGCAGGTGGAACACAGTTTCAACCTCTCCATCACCGATCCCCAGTATGCCTCCCAGTATCGGCAGGTGCGCAAGAACGTCTCTTTCTCCGTACTGGTGGGCAAGCGCAAGATCACGCCCAACCGTCGCAAGGACTGGCGTTTCCAGTACTACAGCGGTTATTATTACGTGAATGTGGGAGACGGGAATTACGGTTTCTATACGGTGCCGGCTTCGGCCGGAGACCCCGAGGACCCGGCGTTCGTCCAGCAGGTGCTGGATGAATATAATGACGGTCTGGAGGAGTACTACGCGACGACTGGATTCAATGTCAAGACCGACTACAGCACGGCACCCTGGTCCGTTTTCACGGGCAGTCCCCACTACTGTGCCACGCCCAAATCCTCCGGCGCTACGACGCCCGGCGACCAGATCGCCTTCATGATCGGCGTCGCTGCCGCGAATCCCTACAGCACCGGAGACTACCAGTACATCACGCTTACGCTGGAGTAGCGGGTATCTGATGACTGTCAAAAATAACTCCTCGTCCTTGCTTTGTGCAGAACGAGGAGTTATTCAGTTATCCGGTTGCCGGACTGTGAAAGGTTAGTCCCTGTATTCCGTCAGGTAATAGACGAGGGAGGTCTTCAGATTGCCGGCGCTGAAGAAGTTGTACCAAGAACTCTCGAAGGAACGGGTGATGGTGCAGGTGCTCGGATCCCCTTCCTGGACATCCACGACGAGGGAGCCGCCGAAGCGGTAATCCTTGAAGAAGGACTTGTACTCGTTGCTCCAGTCGCATTTGAGGGAACCGTTCTCGGACTTGTCCCAGGCCCAGGTTCCGACATTGACCTTGCCGCTGCCGAAGATGACTGCGTAAGTGCCGGATTCGGTGAAGATGATTCCGGTGCACTCCTCTTCCAGATTGTCCGCTTCCGGGTCTCTGGTATCCCTGAACCAAGTGGAGAAGTTGCAGCCTCCCACTTTGATATCGACGAATGTCTTATTGAAACTGGAGAGGGTGAAGTGGGATTCGTTGAAAACCCAGTGGCGGCAGAGGCTCTTGTCGATCGGGGTCTTGGAGACGTTGGCGGCTACATTGGCATGGACGGTGAAAGGATCCCAGCCGCCGCTGTTGATGAGAATCTCGGCGGAACCGCCGCTGAGCATGTCGATGACAATCTTGCCGAACCCTTGCAGGAAATAGGTTCCGTTCGCGAAGGTGAAGTTACCGTAGAGCCAGACGTCGCTGAGGTCCAGGTCCTCGCTGCTCTTGACGGCAGGAGAGGGATTCTTGGTGATGATGTAATCACCTTCAGCCGTGAGTTCGATGGATTTGATGGGGCTGGTAGCGTCCGTAATTTCAAACTTACCGACAACCTTGTCAGCCTCCTCTCCTCCACCACCGTTTTCCTTGTTGCAGGAGGTGAACCCTGCGATAGAAATGAGAACTGCGCTTGCCAAGACGAGCAATTTCCGTGTAATCATGGTCGTATGTTTTAAATTATAGCATCCATCTGTTTGCTGCATGATTCGCTGCAAATTCCGTTCCATTGGTCCATTGGCTTTCTTCAGGGGATCGGCGACCGGGCCTCGGCCTATTTCGGGATGACGATGTTAATGCGCTCAATTTCAATCTTTTCCCATACGTGCTCCTGCACATAGGGCTCCTCGGAGAGGTAGTTGTCCAACCCGCTGCGGTCGGGGAAATCCAAGATCAGCGCGGACCCTTTCATCTTTCCCTCCCCGTCCAGCAGTCCTCCGGCACAGATGACATGCCCGCCCAACCGGGCCATTCCTTCGAGATGGCGGGGACGGACCGCCATCCGCTTTTCCAGCATGCCTTCACCGTCGTAGGCTTTGAGTAAGAATTGCATGGGGTGAGGTTTTTAGGTGGTTGAGAAACAATCTTGACTTCAGTTAAGAGTTAGTGACTTTTCCATTCTGTATTATTATATCCCCGTCCCAAAGACATTGATCCAAGGACGACCCATACCCCGAGTTACAATGCTTGTTAATCCTTGGTATTCTTTTTTTTCAGTTGGTGTAAAAGATACTTCAATAGTTTTGGATTCTCCTGGTATTATTGTTAGCGAATACTCACTCATCGAAAAAGGACTATTTGCATCAACGCCAATTTCAATTGTTGAATCTCCGGTGTTAATAACGGTAATCGATTTAACGGAAGTCGTTCCTATAGGGACTTCGCCAAAAACCAAATCACCGGGTATTACAGACCAAGAACTACGAGGACCAAAAACCGGACGGATTAATTGTCCAGCATCTCGAACGGTTATGTCGGAAACCATCCCATCATTCTCATTTATTAGCATTCCGGTGGGGGCATATGGCCCTTGAATATACCATTTTGAATATTCAAGAGAAGAACTGATATATTCTCCTGATGGGATGAACAGACTATTATCAGTGAATCCTTCAATATTGCTGTGAACAATACAGCCAGAGATACCAGTCCCTTGATAATCACTGACAAAGGAAATATCACAGTTAGAGATTAATTCATCAATTTCAAATTGTGTAGGCATCCGCCATCCTCCTCCAAGGTGATTCTGCGCAGCATCATCTTCGGCATCGAGAAAATACTTATAATCAACAATTCCATACTCACTCAGCCAATTATATTTTGTATAAATTCTATCTGTATTTGAATACCACTTATAATTGTCAAGTGAAAAACGGTTTTTCGTGTTAGTTTCACCCCAAGCGAATAAACTACCGGATTCTTCGGGTCTTGTCGCCCCCAAATTGAACGAAGCCCATTTGACGGAAAGGCCGAGGTCGACTTGCTCAGGTACACTAATCTCTGGAATCGTTTCGGAGTCGTCATATACCGGCCGGATGGGTGTACCCCAATCCCGGAAAGTTCTTAAGGTGTGAACGTAGTTATCGCCATAATGGTAGGATAATGCATGCACATAGTCAAAAGCATCATTTGAGTACGTGCTTAATGATGAGGATAAGAACTCGGCAAAGTAACTTCCAGTGGTCCCTTCCGATATAGGAATGAAGATGGATTTTCCGTTTGGTCCGGTAACGGAGCATCCCTTGACTCCGTTCTGCGTCGCCGGGGTCCAAGTACAGTTGTCTCGGAGTTCCATAAGTTCATCATTGGTGGGCATTCTCCATTTTCCTCCCAAATTGACGGATGCCGCATCATCTGATGCTTCCAGAGTTACTGTCCCGTCGGTCGCATTGTATTTGGTAAAACCATCAGGTCCACTCCAAATGTACTCTGTACTTGAACTGGATAGATCTGTTTCACCCCAACGATAATAGCCACCTACATTGCTTGGAGTGGAAGAACCCAGATTGCAAGTCGCCCAGGCGACAGACAAGCCGATATCCACATAATCCGAACTGTAGGAGATCTCCTTCGTGGTGAACTGAATTGTGTTCCCGTACACGGTTGTTCCATGTTCCTCTCCGAGAATCACAAACGCGCGGGCATAATACGTCGTGTTGGGTTTTAATTCATTAATGATTCTCGAACTGCCGACTTCTGACGTGATAACCGCAATATAATTCCCATCCCCAAGATTTCCGATCATAGGTTCACTTCTGTTTGTGGAATAAATGACGCCATACTCATAAACAGTATCTTGGGTGGAGATGGAGAATGGAATCTCGGCTGAACAAGGGCCGATGTTAGTGGGGGTAATCGTTACGACCTTGGTAACGGTCCCATCATCATAGACAGGGCGAACTGAGTATCCATAGTAACGGCCGCTGAGGAAACACCCCATACCGGATGGATATATCTGTAGGAGATATGAATAGAACGTGTCTTCTGAGGCTTCCGCACTGAGGCTCGAAGACCAGTAATAACCATTGGATTCGGGCTCAAAGAAAGACGAACGGTAGGATGTATCCTCCAAAAGACCAGAGCAAGGAAGGAAGATACTGTTTCCGTTGGGACCCTCAACTTTGAAGCCGTCCACTCCATTTATCTGCGTATATTCCCAAGTGCAATTCTCCCGCAATTCATCTTGCTCTTCTTTTGTCGGCATTCTCCAATTCCCACCGAGATTCACATGAGCGGCATCATCCTCCGGGTCCAAAACAGTTTTCCCGTCAGTAAAACCAGAATTACCATATGATGAGTTGGTGTTGTATTTCGTCAATGTATAATAACTCCCCAAACACCACTTATAAGATGCCCAAGCATAGCCGGCTTCATAGCCGGGTTTCCATGACAGTAGATCTTGACTGGAATAATAGGGCTCCGTCTCTCCCCAAGCATAATAATCGCCAGATTCTTCCGGTTTCGCTGCTCCCAGATTGAACGATGCCCATTTCAGTCCGGACGGCAGACCCAGATCGACTATTTCGGGCACCGTTACTGATGGACCTGATGCAAGATCCTTCAGAACGCCCCATGTCGACCGCCTGACAGTAGTGGGCGAATCAGAAGAAAATATCTCCACTAGTTCGTTCGCGTATAGTTCCATCGTATATCCATGCTCAAGAACCTGAGGAGCGAGCACAATATAATAGAACGAACCAGCCTTGAAAGATTCGCCATCTGGAGCGAGAAGGGTGACAGAATCGTTTCCGTTGTGAATGCTGTTGACTTGAGGCATTCCATCGGAAGCAAATTCGACCGAGAGTCGACCGGCTAAAGGTTCCCCGCCATTTCCTCTGAAAACGACCTTCTTGATGTCATTCCGGGCCAAAGAGAACTTGACGCCGCCGCAGACATTGTAAAAATAGAGGTTGTAATTCTTGGATTTGGCGACACAAATGAACAGATTGTCGGCGAAAGTTCCTTCCTGGGCCATCTGCTCTGCCGGAAGGCCAATTTCAAGTACATTGCCGGAAAGCGTTGTTTCATCAGAATACGGATAGGAGGCGAAGAACTCAGTCTCTCCATCCAAGACAAAGGAGCCTAATAACCCCGTGAATTCGGCATAATCGGAAGGTTCGGTATTGTTCGATGAGAACTTACCGGATCGACTTCCATAGAATACATTGATGTTGTCTCCCGGACTCCAAAATACGCTCCCATCCTGCTGCAGGATTGTTTTTGTTTTATTCTCGCCGGAAGTGGCATAGAACGTAATCGCGCCGTCAATATAGGAAACATTCTTTTCCATTTCCCGGGTGCACCCTATCGCGAGCACCAAAACAGGAATCATCATCCATTTCGTTTTCATCTTCTTTCCTCCTCTTCAATTAATTCCACGGTTCTTCTTGCGTACCCTCAACATTCCCGGAATTCGCGATACCATAACCCTTGACATACAGGATGAAATCGCTCTCGTTTCTCGCATCGGAAGTGATGGCGACGGTCGTCATGTCCCAAGTTTCAGGGTCATCGATGACCAGGTTGGGATCGTTTTTGGGTGTGTAATAAACGGTCAGTGTTTTGGATGCTCCGGGTTCTATTGACGCGGATGTCCACTCTAGGCGAATTCGACTTGTGGACCGGACTTCGGTGATGTGGAGTGTTCCCTTACCAGTATTATGGACGGTAATCGACTTGTGGGCAGTCGTTCCCAACTTGACTCCGCCAAAATTCAGGTTGCCGGATACTTCAATCATGGGTTTTGGTGTATAATCCTCGACCGCGCGGACCGTCAAGCCTTTGTATCTCTCCCGATAACTGTACCAGGCTTTATCTGAACGCAGTTCCCATGTTGTGGCATAAGTCTCATCATGTTCTAGATTCGAGGCCCAGTAATAGCCCACGGAATTAACTTCCGTGTTAGAATACTCAATCGAACCGGCGGCAGGCAGGAAAATGCTATTGCCGTTGATATTGCTGGAGACCAGATACCCGTTAATCCCACTTTGTGATGTCCATGTCCATGAACAGTTCTTCTTCAGTTCTTCCCATTCTTTCCGAGTTGGAATCCGGGCCAGACCGCCATACTTCGCCTGGGCATAATCATCTTCGTAGGTCAACATCCGCAAATAATCAGAATAACCTTGATATCCATAGATGTCCGGCGACTGGCAATACTTTGTGATGAATCCGCTGCCCGAGAAATACGCATCGCCATTATAGTACTTGTAATTGTTATAAAGATATTGTGTCTTTGTGGCTGTTTCCGCCCATGCGACATAATGGCCATAGTCCTCCGGTTTCGACGCCCCGACATTTGCGCTTGCCCATTTTACACTTAATCCCATATCCACAAAGGTGCTGCTCGTACTGCTTTTTATGCCGGTCCCCGATACTTCGATGGAGATACTTTCGTTCTCGGCATCGGTATACACGACGATGGAGCCGCTATAGTATTTCGCCGAGGTAGGGGTAAAGGAGACGGTGATGGAGGCATTATAGCCTTCCTTGAGGGAAGAGACGCTACAACTGGCGGTAAACCCGTCGGGGCAATTGATTCCCAGAATACTCAAAGGGGCCTCTCCTGTGTTCCGGATTCTGGTCGTGAGCGTTCCGGACGTACCTAAATTGACATTACCAAAGTCAAGTCTCTCACCGGAAGTAATCTCCAGATAGCCCTGCTCCTCTTCGCCGATTCCGGAAAGAGGAATGACCAGATCGCCACTGGAGGAGTTGGATTTGATGGTGATCTTGCCGGAATAAGACTTGACTTCGGTTGGCGCGAAATATGCGGAGAAGGTCTTGCTCGCCCCGGCTGCCAACCCCAAAGTGTTTCCCTCGGCCCAGGTTTGGTCGACAATGAACCCATCGGTGGCTTCCATGGAATACAGGGTCACGGCCTTTGTCCCGGTGTTTGTAACAGTGAAATTCTTGTGGGTTCGGTTGCCTATGGTCTGATATCCGAAGGAAAGGCTTGAAGGCGATGCCGTCAAAACCTTAGAGGTGGCCTTGATGCCGTTACCAGAAAGCCACACCGTACTCGTCCCTTGGGTCGCATTACTGGCGTTGGACTTTATGGATACTATCGCATTATAACTCCGCACGGCCTCCGGAATGAAAGAAACGATGAAATCCTTTGACTTTCCAGGAGAAATCGAACAGGAACTATCCGGTGTAATGGAAAAATAAGAAGGATTCACCGTATTGTCCGTGGCGACAATCTTGATGGAACTGATATTCAAGGCCGTCGTTCCGGTATTCTTGACCGTGAAAGACTTAGGAACACTTTCTCCAATTTCAACATCGCCCCATGTCAATTCATCTCCAACGATTTGAATCAAGGCATTCTCCGGTTCCGAAGTACCAGTTCCGCATAAAGTGACGGTCGCCTTATTGCTGCCGACCGAATTGGAAGAGACAATCGTTAGTGTCTCCTCATAGTACTTTTCTTCAATGGGCTGGAAAGATACCGTGATTGTCTTGGAAGCGCCTGCGGCAATAGAGCCTCCAGAAGTCCATCCGGACAATTGGAACAAATCTCCATAGTTGTTTGTTTTGGAGATGCTTGTAATCTGAAGCGTACCTGTTCCCGCATTCGTGATAGTAATGTCTCTGGTCTTCTGGGTAAACTTTATCTGGTTACCGAAATCCAGACGGTTGGTGGACACGCTGAGCCGGGGTTCCGGGTCGGGTTGCGTGGCTTGACGGACCGTTACGAAACAACTGGCTGTCTTCCCGCCATCGACCGTGGTGGCTGTAACTACAGCCGATCCCTCTGCTACTCCTGTTACCACTCCCGTCGAAGAAACCTTTGCCTTGGAAGGATTACTGCTAGACCAGGTCACGCTTTTGTTAGAGGCATTTTCAGGCAGGACAGTCGCAATCAGCGTTTCAGAATTGCCGACAGTCAATACAAGATCTGTCTTGTTCAGGGATACGCTCTGGACATGAACGGTAGATTGCGTAACGGATACATGACATTGAGCCGTTTTCCCTCCGTCTTCAGTTGTCACCGTAATGACCGCATTACCCATTGAGATGCCTTTTACCACACCCCGTGAAGATACAGTCGCTTTTGACTCGTCGCTGCTAGACCAGGTCACCTTTTTGTTCGAAGCATTCTCGGGAAAGACCGTTGCGACC
>JAEEGI010005254.1_pt1 | contig 29869 bp, 31 predicted proteins | sample 8958751 | NCBI WGS metagenome assembly JAEEGI01 (sample SAMN16246545, study PRJNA631951) | gut metagenome | biome: gut microbiome; feature: rumen; material: KS-attached | host: Bos | place: Iran: Karaj | collected 2018-10 | reverse complement strand
TGAGTTCAAAGACGTCGTCAAAGTTCTCATAGGTAAGCTTTTCAAGATGTATCATAATGCTGGCCTCCGTAAATTACGATTTATCTATTTCTTTGTTATCAATGTCACGCACTCCACATGGCTCGTCCGCGGGAAGAGGTCGAACAGCGCGGCGCGTTCCGCGGCAAAACCGAAGCGCGAAAGTTCCTTTACGTCGCGCGCGAGAGTATCGGGATTGCACGAGATATACACGAATCTGTTCACGCCGCTTTCGCCCACGGCGTTTACGGTCTGCGGCGAAAGCCCCTTGCGCGGCGGGTCGACGATAAGCGTATCTATGCGTCCGTATTCGCGCATACACGCGGCGATACCTTCGGAAGCGTCGGCGCAGTCGTATCGAAAACGTTCCCTTCCGTCGACAAGCGCGTTGGCGCGGGCGTTTTCCACCGCTTCGGGGATGATATCGCACCCGTACAGCGCGCAATCGGGCGGCGACACGCATATACCCACGGTGCCGGTGCCGCAGTAGAGGTCCAGAAAAACCCCGCCGCCGCATTCCGCGTATTCCGCGGCTTTGTAAAAAAGCATTTCGGCGGTCTCGGTGTTCACTTGGAAAAACGAGCGCGGAGAGACGAGGAACCGCTTGCCGCAGATCGTTTCGTACAGCGGTTTGTTTTCGCAGAGCGTAAACGTTTTTTCGCCGAAGATGACGTTGGTCTTTTCGGCGTTCAAATTTGCGTAAACGCCGCAGACGTTATTTATGCGCGCGATACGCCCGGCGGCTGAAGCAAGCTTTGCCGAAACCGAGCCGGCGTTGACCACGACGCACACCGAAACTTCGTTTTCGCGGTTGCAGCGCAGACACAGATAGCGCAGCTCGCCGGAGCCGGATGATTCGTCGTACATCGAAAAGCCGGCGTCGTTGAGTATCGCAAGCGTCTGCGCAAGCACGTTATCAAAGCATTCTTTCTGCGCAAGGCATTTTTCGACTTTTACCAGCCGGTGGCTCGATTCGGAATAAAAACCTGCGATGATTTTGCCGGTTTCGTCTTTGCCCAGGGGAAAGCGAACGTTGTTGCGGTAGCGGTCGCTTTTATAGGTGACCACGGGCTCGGGATCGATATCGATCCCCGCGATCTTTTTGAAGGCGTTCACGACGTAGCCGCGTTTTATCTGTTTTTCGTATTCGTAATCTATATGCCGGAAAACACAGCCGCCGCAGCGCTTGTACGGCTCGCACAGGTTCCGCACTCTGTATTCCGATTCAATTTCTGCGCCGCATATAGCCGCGACGGAATAAGCGGCGGTCTCTTTGATTATCTCAATATCAAGCACGTCGCCGGTCACGCCGTTTTTTACAAAGACCACGCGCCCGTCGGGAAGCTTGCCGACCCCGGCGCCGAGGTTAGTCATATTTTCTATTTTAATGCTGCGGAATATTTGTTTTTTTGACATTGGTATTCCCTTTTGTAAAAACTTGTGCTATAATAAAAAACGGTGATGAAAAATGCGTTACGTCGCGCAAAAGAACAAAAATAATAAAAAGCGTATAGTGATAGCAGTCGTCTGCGTATTGCTTATCGCCGCCGTCGCTCTTACGCTGTATTTTATACTTTTCCGCGGCAAAAACGCCGACCGCTCAAACGAGACGGACCTTGCCGGGCGCGGAGTACTTACCGTTCGGGTACTCGACGTCGGCCAGGGCGACAGCATACTGATCACCACGGCGGAAAGCAAGAACATCCTTATAGACACCGGGTATTATTTCCCGGACAACACTATGCTGAATCTGCTCATACGCTACGGCGTCGACGAGATAGAATATATGGTGCTCACTCATCCGCACGGCGACCACATAGGCAACGCCAAAAAGGTACTGCAGAATTTTAAGACCAAAAACGTTATTATGATAGATATGGTCGGCGCTTCGTATTCTTACGGGGAACTGCTCGACGAGCTCGAAAACCAGAAAGACATAAACGTAATTGAAGGCAAGGCCGGCTACACGTTCAACGTCTCGGGCGCGGAATTCAGGATCCTTTCGCCGCAGACGCTTTCCGAAGATATGAATGAATCGAGCATTGTGATGCGTATGACATACGGCGCAAACTCGATGATTTTTATGGCAGACGCCGGCGAAGTCACCGAACAGTGGCTGATGCGCAACTACACGGCAAGCGAGCTCAGATCCGACGTCATCAAAATAGGCCACCACGGTTCTAAATATTCCAGCACGCGCGCGTTTTTGCGGACGGTATCGCCCAAATACGCGGTCATTTCGTGCGGGAAAGACAACGATTACGGGCATCCGCACAGCCGCGTGACGAACACGCTGATATCGCTTGGGATAAAAACGCTGCGTACGGATATGGAGGGCACGGTGAGTTTCTATTTTTACGGGGATTTCGTTTCTACAGAGCCGCCGCGTTAGCGAACACTTCGACCATAACGAAGATAAGAGTCAGGCAGGCGATCACCGGTGCGCAAAGATCGGCGAGCAGGTATATGACGATACCGCTTCCGGTCGCGCGCACTTTTGTTTTGAGCGAATACAGCGCCGTATTCGCCGCCGCGGGCAGCAGCGCCGCAGTGACGAACGCGATAACGTTGAGCACTGTTTCGGTCCGCTCGCCGAAATACCTCACGGCGTACACCGCCGCGGCCGACTGGAGCATTATGGCGAACACCGCAAACGCCGAAACGCGCTTTTTGAAAGCGAAAAATTCCAAAAGGAAGAAAACGACAGCAAAGCCCGCGCAGACGAGCAGCTGGAACGTCAGGTCGCCGTCGCGTTCCAGATACAGACTTCCCCACAGCGCGGCGGAAACCGATATCACCGGGTACAGCACGGATCCTATATATGATATACCGAGGGCGGAGTCTTTGCCGCCCTGTTTCAATATGCGGCCGAATATGAGTTCAGCGGCGAACGCGATCAAGCCGATAACGGCGGAAAGAATAAATATCATAACGTTTTCCTCACATGGGCGCCGAATACCGTAGGATAAGTGTGCTTTTCTATAATGGGGCTCAGCACGTTAAGTACGAGTACCGCAAAGAACTCGCAGTAATCCACCATGCCGAAAGCGCGCACCGCGAAAATGGCTCCGGCAGCAAGAGCGGCGAATATCAGCCGCCCGATACTGGTCGTAGGTGTGGTCGTATAATCGTTGAGCATAAATGTCAGCACAAACATCAGATTGCCCGAAAGCAGCTGAAGTTCCATAAACTGGGTGGGTTCATAATCGGCGTAACAGAACGTAAGCGACAAAAGCGTATACACCAGCAAAAACGCCAGCGCGGAATTGAAATGGACCGTGCGCGTGAGCAGCAAATAGACGAGTCCTATAAAAAGCATAAGCGCCGAAACGGTCCCGATACTGCCCGGAACCAATCCGTACAGTTCTTCTGAAATGCAGGTGGGATCTACGACCCCGGCGCGCAGGTTTTCAAAAGAAGTGACGGTGCGCGCGGAATCGAGCATTTCGCCCGGGATCTCGATATAAAACGCGGGTAAGGACGCAAACGGCTTGGTAAACGCCGTCATATATCCGCCGAACGTCAGATATGAAAAGCATATACCCAAAGCGGCGGGATTGAACAGATTTCCGCCGGTGCCGCCGAAAAAGATCTTGCCGACCACTACGGCAAATGCGCTCGCCGCGGCGGGAAGCCAGAGCGGGACGCTGACAGGCATAGCCATACCGACGAGTACGCCGGTGACCACGCACGAAAGATCGAACCTGATCTTACGGCTTATAAGGATATCCCCCACGGTATGAAGGACCATTGCGCTGAGCACCGACGCGGCGCACACCGAAAGGCTTCTGAACCCGAAGACGTAAACGCTCCAGCACAGCGCGGGGAGCGCGGCTATAAGGACGTTCACCATCACCGTGTTTATGGTGTCGCGGCGCTTGAAAAGCAGCGGAGTGTTATTCGTTGTCATCTTTCTTCTCCGCCTCGCTTTCTTCCGGCGCGTCCGTTTCTTCGGACGTTTCCTCAACAGTTTCCTCCGCCGCGTCGATCTCGGGCTCGGGAACGTCTTCGCCGGTATTTTCTTCGGTCGTATCGTCATCCGGCGCGTCGGCCGTTTTTTCTATATGCTCTTCAACGATTTCTTCGATATTTTCTTCAACGGTTCCGGCTGCCGCTTCGTCTTCGGTGATCGACGAAAGGATGCCGCCAGCCACGGCGTCGAGTATCTCTTCGGCGCTGGATTCGTGGTCGAGCTGTTTTTCTTCCTCCGCGGTCGCGCCGGTCCCGTCGGGCGTATCGGGGATTTCCTTCGGCTGTTCCGGCGTGAGTTCCTCGGGCTCGTTGAGCGCCTTTTTATGCGCGCGGATCTCGGAAAGCAGATCGATCTTGCCCACGCAGACGTACGAGCAGATGCCGCATTCTATGCAGTTGTACAGCCCTCTTGCAACGCCGTCGGAATAACTGCCTGCGGAATAACTGTCGTGGAAAAGGAACGGGACCAGATCCATGGGGCAAAACGAAGCGCATCTCGCGCAGCGTATGCAGGTCCCGTCGAACGGCTTTTTGGCTTTGTACGCGAGCAGCATATTAGTGTTGTTCGCAAGGAACGAATCGCGGTCGACGGAAATTGCGTTCAGCGGACCGCCCAAAGCGAAAGAAACGTCGAATTTTTCGGTGGTGCCGATAAAATCGGCGAGATCCGCCACAGAGCAGCCCTGCGGCACTCTGACCGCATAAGGTTTGGAAAATCCCTTGCCTGCGACGGTGAGGACTTTGTATATCGAGGGCAGCCCCGAACGCAGCGCGCTGAAAAGCTCGCAGACCGTTTCGGCGGAAAACACCGGGTACCCCGATTCCGCCGTGGAACGCGAACGCGAAAGCTCTTTGCCGTAAACGGCGTTGAGCAGCAGATACTCGTTGCCCACCGGGTATTTTTCTTTTATTCCGGCGATAACCATACCGGGGATATCGGAGATATGTTCTTTGATGGCGGAAGCCGCCGCGCTGTACGACGCGCCGAGCGCGAAGACGCATTTTTTGACGCCCATGCCGATCATAAGGATCTTGGCGCCGAGCACGATCTCTTTGGCGTGCGCGCAGACGAGCGCTCTGACGTGCCCGCTGTACGGATCGGATTCTATGCAGTTGATGATTATGCGCGAGCATTTACCGTACGCTCCGCTTATCTTGCGGTAAAGCGGAACGCCCGAATACGCGCCCGTGACGCCGTAGCGGCGGCTGTATTCGATAAGCGATTCGTAATTGATATCGTCTATCGTCTTAGGCTTGTTTGAGTCGCTTTCGGCGGTCTTCTGCGACATATCGTTTTCTATGACAATGCGGTCTTTTTCGCAGACGGTCACTTTGCCGGGAATGGAAGCGTAGACCGAAAAACCGTCCTCACAGCACGCGATTTTTTGATACCGCCGCACGTATTCGTCTTTTTCGACGGCGGGAGCGCAAAGCTCGGGCAGACGGATTTCCACCCGCGCGGGACAGTCGTACAATAATATTTCGTCTTTGGAAGGATTTTTTGTTTTGGGGAGAACGATCCCTCCCGTAGATCTCAAAGCCATAAAACCGCTCCTTTATATTAACTGTATTATATACTATCGAACATAAAAAAGCAACACAAAAATTATACTTGTTTTTTTAACAATCTTGCTATATAATATTATACAGAGTATTTTAGTCTCATTTTGAGGTGTGCTATGGATATACAGCTGACTGAAAAAACCGATATAAAAGTGTTCATCCTTTATTTGCTCAAAAATATCAAAGAACCGCTTGAATTTTCGACCATAAACGATATCGTCCTGCAGGACGGGTTCGTCAATTATTTTGATTTTTCGATTTGTTTCGGCGAACTTGTCGAAGGCGGTCAGATCGAGGAGCTTGACGGCGAAAAAGGCAGCCTTTACAAGATATCGGCGCTCGGCGAAGAAGCCGTAAGCAACGTGGAAATGCGCCTGTTCAACACCGTGCGCGTCAAGGCGCTGCGTTCCGCGCTGCGTCTGCTCGCGTTCTACAAGAGCGGCAGCCGCATAAAATCCAGCGTGACCGAGACCGAGGGCGGGTATATCCTCAACTGCATTATAGAAGACAGCAAACGCAAACTGCTCGATTTAAACGTCTTCCTCACCGAAAAATACTACGCCGAAACGCTGCGCAACAACTACGAAGAGCGCGCAGAAAATATATACAAAGGAGTATTGGCTTTGCTTTCCGGCGACGTCAATTACATATTCGATGACTAAAGCGCAAAAGATCGAACGCGCGCTTGCCGAATACTACCCCGATGAAAAATGCGGTCTGGAAGCGGGAGAAGATCCGTTCAGGCTGCTCGTGATGGCGATCCTTTCCGCACAATGCACCGACAAGCGCATAAACGAAATATCGCCCGCGCTGTTCGCACGGTTCCCCGACGCGCGTTCCATAGCCGATTCCGAACCCGGCGAACTTGAAAAATACATATACTCCGTCGGCCTTTACAATTCCAAAGCCAAATCGATCAGGGCGTGCTGCACGACGCTCGTCGAAAAATTCGAAGGCAAAGTCCCTTCGGATATGGATTCCCTGCTCACGCTCGGCGGAGTCGGCAGAAAAGTCGCCAACCTTATACGCGGCGACGTTTTCGGGCTGGGCGGCATAGTCGCCGACACGCATTGCATTAGGATATCCAACCGGCTGGGGCTCGCGCATTCGACCGATCCGAAAAAGGTCGAATTCGAACTCGATCCGCTCATCGCGCGCGATAAACAGTCGGCTTTCTGCCACCGTCTGGTGGTGTTCGGGCGCGAGATCTGCTCGGCGCGTTCGCCCAAGTGCGAGGCGTGTTTTCTGCGCGAAAAAGGGCTTTGCAAAGGAGAAAACAAATGATATACCGTATAGAAGACGAATATCTTTCCGTGGAATTCAGCGATCTGGGCGGAAGGATCACGAGCATAAGATCGGCTTTTTGCGATTTTGAACTCGTGCTCGGCTACAGCGAAGAATCCGCATATTACGGCGACGATATGTATCTTGGCGCCATAATAGGCAGATACGCCAACCGCATAGGCGGCGCGGCGTTCGAGCTCGGCGGCAAAAAATACGAGCTCGACAAAAACGACGGCGAAAACTGCCTTCACGGCGGTTTTGCGACGTACGCGAACAAACGCTTTGCGGTCAGCGCGTCGCATTCCACGGCGCTCCTCACGCTCGAAGATCCGCACGGCGCGTTCCCCGGCGACGTCAAAGTCAAAGTCAAGTATTCGGTCATAGGTTCTTCGTTTATAATACAGTATCAGGCGGAATGCACTGAAAACACGTTCATAAATCTCACCAACCACACTTATTTCGCGCACAACGGAGATATCAAAGACTGCGTCGCATATTTTGACGCCGACAGTTTTACGCCTGTTGATCAGGCGCTTATCCCGACCGGCGAGATCCGTCCTGTCGCCGGTACCGTTTTTGATTTTACATACCCGAGATATATCGGCGACGGTATAGACTCCGATGACGAACAGATCGTTTACGCCGGAGGTTACGACCACAATTTCGTTATCAACGGCAGCGGTATCAGGCGCGCGGCTTCGGTATATATGCCCGTCAACGATATGACCGTTTCGGTGACGACCAACGCCCCCGGGATCCAGTTCTACACCGGCAATTTCATCCACGAGCCAAAAGAAAAAAGAGAAGCATTCTGTCTGGAAACACAATACTTCCCCGATACGCCCAACAAGCCCGGCTTTCCGCAATGCCTGTGCTCCCCGGAAAAGCCGTTCAGGTCAAAGACCATATATTCGTTTGCCAAAGGAAAAACGTTTTAGCCTTCGCGTTCGCGCTTTATGAGAGCGGCGCCTATGAGCCCCGCGTTGCCGTGAAGCGGCGAAAGAGTGCAGTTTACGAAAGGCATAAAGTGCGGAGCCAGCATTTGCGTGATGATGGGCCCTTCGTTCATTATTCCGCCCGTAAGCACTATCGTTTCGGGCTGAAACATCTTTGCAAGGCTGTTGATCCCGTCGGCGAGATGGCGGATGTATTCGTCGATAACTCCGCGCGCGACCGCGCAGCCACGGTACATAGCGTAAAAAGGCAGCCTTCCGCCGATGCGCGAAGGATCGCCCTGCGCCATCTCATAAAGGATGCTGTCTTTGTGTTCGCCCGCCGCTTTACGCGCCGCTTTAACGAACGCGGTGACCGAAGCGAACTGTTCAAAACAGCCGCGCAGACCGCACGAACACGGTTCGCCGTTGATATCCATTATAAAATGACCCAGTTCGCCCGCTCTTCCGTTGTGGCCGCGGTAGCATTTTCTGCCTATCATTATTCCGCCGCCGACTCCGGTGCCTATAGTGAGCACCAGCATATCCGAGATATTCTTGCCCGCGCCTGCGAATTTTTCGCCGTAAAGCGCGCAGTTGGCGTCGTTATCAAGATACACCGGCAAGCCGGTCTTTTGTTCGATGATATCTGCGCACGGGGTGTTGTCGTAGGCGATATTGCCGGCCTCTATCACCGTGCGGTTGTCTTCGATCCTGCCGGGCGAACCCACGCCGACGAAATCAAAACTGTATTTTTGCGAAAGATCGCGTATCACGCCGCATATCGAACCGAGCATCGCGTCGACGTCGCCTTTTTCGGTCTTGAACTTGATGAATTCCTTTACGTTGTATTCGCTGTCGATGACGCCTATCTTGACGTTGGTCCCGCCGATATCGACACCCAGAAGATCAGTTGATGCGTTCTTCATATACGTCGCCTCCGATCATTGTCAGCGCAATATTGTAGTTCCTGTCCAAAACGCAGATATCCGCCGCGCGCTTTTCCAAAAGCATTCCGGCTCTGTGCGAAATGCGCAGCGTTTCGGCGGGATTATGGCACGCCGCCTTCCATACACGCATAGGATCGAAACCGGCTTTAAGCAGATTCCGCACGCCGTGGTACAGAGTAAAGCAGCTGCCGGCGATCCTGCCGTTATCGAGCGTGCAGATGCCGTCTTTGACGTGCCTTCTCTGCCCGGCGACCACGAAATCGCCGTCGCCCATCCCGGCGAAAACGCCCGAATCGCTTATCATATTTATAAAATCGTCGCCTTTTGCCGCAAAGATGAGTCTTACGGTCAGAAGGTCCAGATGAACGAGATCGCATATCGCTTCGCACTTGATATCCGGTTTAGTGAGCGCGAACCCGACCGCGTTGGGGCTGCGGTGATGGAACTGCGCGCAGGCGTTGAAGGTGTGGGTGAACTGCCTTGCGCCGAGCAGATACGCGTGCAGCGCCTGCTGCTTATCGGCGCCGGTATGCCCCATCGACACGGTGATCCCGAGCTCTTTTGCCTTCAGGATCAGCGCGTCCGCGCCTTTTAGTTCGGGCGCGACGGTGATTATTTTGAGCAGGCCGTGAGAAGCGTCGTAAAACTCCTGCAAAATATCCGGATCGGGATCCACCATATCCTTTACGTTCATACTGCCGGAATAATCGGGCGAAACGAACGGACCTTCCAGATGGATCCCTTCGATCCTCGCTCCGCTCGGTTTGCGTTTGTATTCGCGGACGATATTCTTTATGGCAGCCACGGTTTCGTCGACCGGGAGGCACCTGACGGTGCAGCAGACTCCGGTGACGCCGTAATGCGCTTCGCCCGTGAGTCCGCCGTCAAAACGCTCTTTCGGCGCCGAAAATTCCGTGCCGAAGCCGCCGTGGATATGCGTGTCTATAAAGCCCGGGAACGCCAGCATCCCCGTGCAGTCCTTGCCTTTATTGTGAGTATGGAATATCTCGGCGATCTTGCCGTTTTCTATAGTGATATCGGTCTGTATAATACCGAACGGAGTTACGGCGCCTACGTCTTTTAGTACCATCTTCATCACCTTTAAAATAGATTATCACAACACGCGCGTTTTGTCAACACCTCTTTGTTTCGGATACGCGCGCGACACGGCTCACAGCCACACTTAGGAGTGCGATGATTTGAAAACCAAAACCGTTTACCTTATTCTGTTTTGCATACTGTTTTCGCTTTTTGCCGGCGCCTGCGCCCCGAACGGTCCGGAAATGCCGGAATCCGCCGAAGCGAGCGGCGTTTCGGAAATCACATCCGAAGAGAGTTCCGCAGAAGAAGTTTCCGAACCGGGCGAAGAATCGAGCGAAGAACCGAGCGAAGAAGTTTCGGTCGAAAGGCCGGAGCTCCCGAACGTTTATTACGACGTCGCGGCGGGCAAAAAATACACGGTGACTTCTTCGGCGTACAGGACCGACGGATTCGGCGATTTTGACGACGAGGAGGGCAAATCCCCCCGCTACAAGCTCACCGACGGGCAGGTCGCTTCCAGCGGCGATTCGACTTCGATCGGCGGTTATTCCGCAAACAAGATATCCATAGTCATAGATCTCGAAAGCGTTTGCTGTTTAAAGAACGTCAACGCCGATATCTACGGCGGAAAATGGGGCATATCCACTCCGGACAAGATAAAAATGACCGTCTACACTTCGACGGACGACGTGAAATACACCGAACGCGGCACCATCTCTCCGTCGCTCGGCAACGCGTCGATAAGCGACGTGGGCGAATGGAAATATTCACTTTTTGAACTTAAGCTCAACGATATCAATGCGCGTTACATCCGCGTGGATATCACGTCTCCCGACCATATATGGACTTCCGAGATAAAAGCGATCGGTTCGCCCGGCGAAGACGCGGATCTCACTAATATCAGCAAGATCTATATAGAAACTATCGGCGGAGATCGCGTTCACAGATCGAGCTACCATGGCTGCCGTATAGTTGTCTACGATCCGAGCGGAAAGAGTCAGTTTATTGACGATCCGAACGGCCAGATAAAGATACGCGGCAACTCGACTTCTTCGGGAGCAAAACAGCCGTATAACATAAAGTTCGAGACCAAACAGAACGTACTGGGCCTGGGCAACGCCCGGAAATGGTATCTGCTTGCCAATATGTACGACAAAACGCAGCTGCGCAACATACTCGCCTTCACGCTGGCGCAGGAAATGGGAATGGCTTACGTGCAGAATTCCACGTTCGCCGAGCTGTATCTTAACGGCGAATACCGCGGGATATATCAGGTATGCGAATCGATAGGCGTCGGCAGCACGCGAGTAGACTTGGATACCGAATCGAACGAATTCCTGCTTGAATTCGAACCGTGGCCGCAGTATTCCAACCCCGAATGGATCGTAACTCCGCGTTACCATATCACGCTCGGTTTCAACGATCCGGAATCGCCTACCGAAGAACAGCGCAAGTATATAGAAGATTTCTTCGACAAAGCCGAAAAAGCGATCTCCACATCCGACTTTGAAGAAATAAGCAAATACCTCGATATCCAGTCGTTTGTCGACGCGTTCATTGTGCAGGAATTCTTCAAACAGGTCGATTACGCCACAAGTTCCACGCGTTTCTATATCAAAGACGGCAAGCTATACGAAGGCCCGGTATGGGATTTCGACCTTTCTTCGGGCAACTGCTCATCCACTTACTACACCGGCTACAACAACGTAAGCACCACGGGGCTTTCGTGGCAGGGCGATTACTGCTACGGCATATGGAATGCACGACTGTTCCGCTGCAAAGAGTTCGAACAGCTTGTAAAAGAACGCTACAAAGAACTGCAGCCGCTTATCGTAAACGTTTATAAAGATAACGAGATCGGCAAAAACCTTATCGATTCACTGCTTGAAGAATTCAGAGACGATATAGACAGGAACTACACCGTCTGGTCGACGAAAGCAGTCTACAGCGAACTTGAAAAGATACCCGAAGACGGGACGTACGATTCCGAGATCGCATACCTGCGCGACTGGCTCGAAAACCGCAACGCCTGGATGTGCGAACGCTACGGTATAAACGCCGACGCACCCTGAAACGTATAAAACAAAAGAACGCAAAGCGAAACGCTTCTGCGTTCTTATTTTTTACACTCTGCCTGACATTCCCATCTTTTGAGCCATACCGCAAAGGCTTTCAGTATACTGCGCTTTGGTGATCGCTCCGGCGGAAAGCAGAGTTCCGAGCGTTTCGCGCTGAGAACGGAACAGAGAATCCTTCTTTATTATGCGGTCGAGTATCTCCACGTCCGCGGGGCAGAATTCATAATCCGAAATCCCGTCGGCGCTTATCCACGCGAACGCGCTGTGTTCGAGCATCTGCGGTTCGCAATTAACATAAACCGCGTCAAACACAGTGAGTTCCACGGTGAGATCGGGATATTCGTGCGTGACGCGGGCAAATTCTTCTTTTACCTCTACCGTCGCGCCAAGTTCCTCGGCGCATTCGCGCACTAGCGCGTCGCTCAGCGTTTCGCCCGGTTCGGCTTTTCCGCCCGGGAATTCCCACATCAGGGCGCGCGCCTTGTTTGCGGGACGGCGGCAAATAAAGAACTCATCGCCTTTCCATATCAGAGCGGCTGCCACGCGGACCATAAAAGAAAACACCTCTTTTTTTACTCATTTCGCAAAGCGGAACGTGCGTATGTACCTGTTCACGTCCGCGCCGGTCTTCACACATTCCAAAAGTATCTTCGCACACGCTTCGCTGTCGCTGTCGGCGCGATGATGATCGAGTCCGATCCCGAAATGATCGCACAGCGTGTTGAGCTTATGATCCCTTACCGACGGGAACACGCTGCGCGAAAGCCGCACTGTGCAAAGATACGGCACCGTGTCGCGCCACACGATATTATAGGCGTTAAGGCATTTTGCAAGCACGCACAAGTCGAACACGGCGTTGTGCGCGACTATGACGCCGCTTTCGAGTATGGGTCTGAGTATATGCCACAGGTCGCCGAAAATCGGCATTCCGCAGACAGATCCGGGGGTTATTCCGGTGAGCTGCATATTGAACGGCGAAAAGTACGTCTCCGGATCGATCAGCGTGCCGAATCTGTACACGATCTCGCGGTTTTCGAGCACGACTATCCCGATCGAACTCATCCGGTCGTTTGCCATATTGGGCGTTTCGGTATCTATTACCACATAACGCATTCTTGTATTATCCTCATTAGTCCGCGTGCGGCGGCGATATTACGTCTGATCGGGGCCGGACGTTTCTTCTTTTTCTTCTTTTACAGCGGTGTCGACACTGGCGCGGAACACGTAGAACCGCTGCCAAAGGTATTCGGTGACGAAATTGATGACCATATTCATAGCAGTTACGAGATATTCGTTCCAGCCGTTTTTATCGGCGAGCCAGTATTCCAAAAGCAGCGAAAGCGGAGTGAACACCGCGTAGTACGCCGCGACTTTGAGCATCGCCACGGGTACGTTCGCCGCGGATTTGAACGTGAATTTGCGGTTGAAAGTGAAATTCCACAGCACCGAAAGGACGAGCGCTATCCCGTACGAGACCCAGTACGGCAGATGCAGCACTTCGTTGAGCAGCGTAAAAGAAGCGATCTGTATCACGCCGGCGCTTATCGAAAAGAAAAGAAATTTGAGCGCGCGCCATATTTCGGTCTTTTTTGTATCAGTCATCAGTCACACCTGTCTTTTGAGTTGGTTTTTATCAAAAAGCATTATAACGCGGCGGCGCGATAATGTCAATATCTATTGAAACGCGCATATAACAAAAGCGCCCCGGAAATCACCGAAGGGGCGCTTTATTACGCTTGCAAACAGACTATCTTTTTTTGTAGAGCACGAGTTCGGGGTCGCTCCCGCCTTCGCCGTACGTCGCAACGAGCAGGAATTCCATATTGGCGAGTATGCCGAAACATCTGTCGCCGCCGAATTCGCATTCGTACTGATTCCCCAAATAAGTGGCGCCGTCGTCTAGGAATTTCACTTTCTGCCCGTTCGGCAGGCGGTATTCCAGATTCACGTAAGATCCCACCAGCGCGTTTAGCTTTTCCACTTTGGGCAATCCTTCCACGTGCAGCGCGTTGAATTCGTCAATAAGCTGCTTTTTGAACTCTTCAAACTTTTTTCCGCCGCCGAGCTCCTCGTAGCGTTTCCAGTAATCGAGCTTGGGAAGCATTTCTTTGAGATAAGCGCGCGCCTGTTCTTCGGTAAATCCCTCGCTCGCCATATGCGGAACGCAGACGTCGATGAGGTCGTCCATATCGCTGTATGTGTATTCCCCGTCGGCGTAGCACCATTTGCAGTAATCTTCGTTGAACGCGCCGTCTTTTTCCTTGCTTATGACCTCGTCCTCGAGCGGCATACCGCAGCACTGACAGAACAGCTTGCGCGGCGAGCCGAGCAGCGTGTTGATGGAAACGTCAAAGAATTCCGAAAGCAGTTTGAGCGTTTCGGTATTGGGGACGGTCTCGCCGGTCTCCCAGCGCGATACCGCCTGCCTTGTCACGAATACTTTTTCCGCAAGCTCGTCCTGCGAAAGCCCTTTCTTGGTCCTCAGATCAAAAATAACGTCTTTTGTGTTCATTCTTTCTACCTCCGTGACGTATTATATCACGCTTTGCGCAAAATGTCACGCAACCCGCTGTTGCTGCCCGATACTATTTCTTTGATATACGCTTCTCCAGCGAACGGTATTCGTCGAGCAGATCGTATACGCCGTCTTCCGAAAGCACGCCTCTTTTTATCTCCTTCGGGATCAGCCCGGCTTCGTCGTCGGCGAAATCTTTTTTCCAAAGCCTGCCGGTATAGTATTTTTCAAGCGAAACGGTTTTCGCTTTTACGGAAGCGAACGCGGCGAGAGCCGTTTTGAGGTCTTCGTTTGCCTTTTTGATCTCGTCGCAAACGCTTTCGTAGCGCATTATCCTGTTTATCTGAGCCGTGTTTTTCATGATGTCGCCTTTCAATTGTGATTCAATCAGAAACGTCCGTGTCGGGGATAATGGTCATATTATATTCCGGGTACATTGCGCCGATCTCTTTGTACAGCGTTTCCACGGCTTCCTTGCGGTCGACATCGAAGCTCAGCACCACGTCGAAGCGGAGCGTCTTATTTTCGGTGTCGGCGTAAAAGCCGTGCATCTGCAAAGCCCAGTCGTGCGTCATTACCGCCTTTTGTACGGCGTTGCGCATATGCGCCGCTTCGTCGTTTGAAGTGTTGTGCGAGTATACGCCTATACCGGTAAGGATTATTCCCGTCTTGCGGTAAACGTCGGTCTGTATCCTGCGCGTTATCTTATCGACGTCGTCGACGCTCATAGTGTCGGGCAGTTCTATGTGGACCGAGCCGTAGTTCTTATTTGGCCCGTAGTTGAAAAGCGTGACGTCATAGGCGCCGAGCACGGATTCTTCTTCGCAGATTATACTTTTGAGTTCCTTGCTCGTTTCGGCGTTTTCCCGTTTACCGATTATATCGTTCAAAGTCTCGATCATCATTTCTATGCCTGCTTTGATGATGAATATTGCGATAACGACGCCCACGTATGCTTCCAGTGACACGCCCCAGATGAGGAAGACGATCGCCGACGCGAGCACCGACGCAGAAAGCACGGCGTCGAACAGAGCGTCCGAGCCGGAGGCTACGAGCGAACCGGAATTGACCTTTTTGCCCTGTTTTTTAACGTAAAGGCCGAGCACGAGCTTGACCGCGATCGCCACGGAGATTATCACGATCGCCGCCGTATCGTATTCCGCCGCTTCCGGATTTATGATCTTTTTGATCGATTCGACAAGCGCCGTTATGCCCGCGTAAAGCACGAGCGCGGCGACTGCCATAGAGCTTAAGTATTCGATCCTGCCGTAGCCGAGCGGATGCTTTTTATCCGGCTGCTTTGCGCCGAGCTTTGCGCCGATTATCGTCACTACAGATGAAAGCGCGTCGGAAAGGTTGTTCACCGCGTCGAGGATGACCGATATCGAATTTGATACCAGCCCAACGAACGCCTTGAACCCCACTAGCAGCAGATTCGTGATTATGCCTATCACGCTTGTCCTTACTATTGTTTTTTCCCTGTTTGCCGCAAGGACCGCGATATCGTTGTTTTGTTCCGCCATACTGTTGTTCCTCCGGATGTCTTATAAGTTAAGCGGCCTGATTATTTAACGATATAATTATAGCACCGGCGTGCGCAAAATGCAAGCGCAAAAGTGCCGGTGCCGTAAAAGGGTTATTGTTATCTGTTTTTTTGAACTCAGCCGCTCATCTGCGGAACATACTCGTGTCTCCCGTGCCTTCCACTCCGATAAGACGTCCGTCGGGGTCGAAAGTGTAGCGGTACACCTTGCAGCTTCCGCCTATTGTAAACGAGCTGGTCATCGGCGAAAAGAACGACGATTCAATACTCTCGACCATCCATTCGAGCTGACCGGAACCGTTCACGGCAAGTCCCGAACCGAGCGCTCCTTTGACCGAAACGAATTTTTCGGGCGCGCCGCCTTCCGGATCGCATATCAAAAGCACCGCCGTGTAGTTCTCGCGAAGCAACGGCGTAAGCTCCTCGTCCGTTACGAACGGCTCTTCGCCGCCGCCTAACATCCGCGAGAAAGCGTACTCAAGGATATCGTTTATCTCGCCTCTCTCGCCTAGCCCGTATTTTTGCTCCTGTTTCGGCACGGCGTACGCCGAAAGATACACGCGTCCGCCGAATTCGATCATATCGGTCATAACGTAAACGCTGTCGTCGCTTTCGTAGGAAAAGCTTTCGCTGATATTGCCCCTTCGGTCCATTTTGGCAATATAATCGCTTTCTTTGGCTTCAAGGCCGTAGCTTTTCACCTGTACCAGATATCCGTCGCCGAGCCGCACGGCGTTGCGCACGCAGTAATTCCCTACGGCGATCTTTGAAAAACTCAGTTCGTTTCCCTGCTGATCATAAATACCGAGGCCTATATATCTGTTGCCGCCGTGGCTGAAGGCAGAGAACGTGCCGTCGCGGTTATCGACTACGAAGTCTATAATCTCGAAACGTTCGAATCCGTGGTTAAAGTATTTTTCCCAGACGATCGCGCCCTTATCGTCCACGAGCGCCAGAACGGCACGCCTTGTTTCCGCCGAAGATGTGACGTAGGTCTCGCCGGCTATTACAGTGCCGAATCCGGTATAAGTGCAAGAATCCATAAAATAATCGTCGCTCGGTTCCGCGCACCAGAGCAGTTCGTCGCCGCGGTAACAACGCAGATAATACTTCACATGGTACGGATCCGTTTTTTCAACGTACTCCTCAACGTATCTTATCCCCGCCGAGCCGTTTGTTTTGTACGACTTGTCGTAAATCACGTGGCAATAAGTGTCCCATTCCATGGCGAGGTTTTCGGGGGTGGGGGTTGCCAGAACTATATCCAAGCCGGGGACCGCTTTTTTTATGACTTCGGCGGTCTTGCCGTTTGTAAAACTGCGCGTGGTGATATCGCGGTAGACTTCTTTTATTTCGGTACGGCTCAGCCCTTCGGTCGAAAGCCCGTTTTCTTCAAAGAATTCCACAGCGGCGGCGTATTCCCTGGCTTCCGCGGCGACCGCGAAACCGGCGATACACGCCGTGACCGCGATGACGAGGCACGCCGCGGCGGCAGCCCATTTGTAAAGAGCGGTCTTTCTGCGCGGGAGCGTTTTCACTTCCGCGCGTAACGCGGCGAATTCAGCCGCTTCGGTGGTGTATTTTTCGTCAATATTATCGAGTGAAACGTAAAACGTGTCGTTTTTCACAGAGTAACTCCTTTCCCTGCCAAGTGCTTTTTAAGTTTTCCGCGTATGCGTGAAAGGCGGACAGAGACCGCGTGCCGGCTTATGCCGAAGAGTTCGGATATCTGTTCTACCGTATCGGAATACCAGTACCGCCTTACGAACATAACGCGGCTTTTTTTATCAAGAGTTTCGAGGAAACTTTCGATATTCCGCGTAAGCTCGGCGGCGGCGAATTCGTCTTCGACCGAACCGGGCGAAGGAATGCATTCGCATAATTCTTCGAAAGCCTCGTCGTAAACTCCGCTGCGCTTTTGCGCCGTGTTGGAACGGTATTTCTTTACGGCGATATTGCGCGTGACGCGGCAGACGTAGCCGGCAAGCGAATCCGGACGTTCGGGCGGGACTTTTTCCCACACGCCGAGATACGCGTCGTTCACGCATTCTTCGGCGTCCTGTTTGCTGCCCGTTATGTTTTCGGCGATCTTAAGGCACAGCGCGCCGTATTTTTCAGACAGCTCGGAAATCGCCTGCTCCGAGCGCTCGAAGAACAATTCAATTATCCTGCTGTCTTCCAAGCGGCCGCCTCCTTTCGCCTACACCTATACAGTACGCAAACGCCTGCGAAAATCTCACGTTTTTTTCATTAAACCAAAAATCCCGTCGTTACAGACGGGATAAGACTTGAAAAGCCCCGCATACGCGGGGCTTTTCTGGCGCGGAAGAAGAGATTTGAACTCTTGCGCCGGTAACCCGACCTACACCCTTAGCAGGGGCGCCTCTTCACCACTTGAGTACTTCCGCATTCACAGTGTTGGTAAATTAAGTTATTCGTTTTTGGGAGAGTTGGCGGAGAGAGTGGGATTCGAACCCACGGGTCATTGCTGACTCACTGGTTTTCAAGACCAGCTCCTTAAACCGCTCGGACATCTCTCCGCGTCGCAAAGTGCATTGTAACACACGCCGCTTTTTTTGTCAAGAGTATTTTTGATTTTATCCGCCTTTTTGAACTATTTTTCATATTACTGCAATAAGAGAGGGGCGATTGACTTGAACGGAAAACTGACCGCGCTGCAGATAACGGCGCTTGCCGAACTTATAGCCGCGTATCTGGACGATACCGAACTGGCGCTGCTTTCGGCGTCGCTGGTGATGCTGGGCGATACGCTTGCGGCGATCGCCGCGCACAACGAAATGAATAAATAGTTTTTTATGAAAACTCCCGATTTGTTCAACAGTATTGTTGACAAAATCCGAGTTTGGATATATAATTAACACAACAAACAACAAGGACGTTCATCAATGAATATCATTCTGTGGATCTTAATAATCACCTCTATCGCGGGCATCTGCGGGACCGGGCTCGGCGGCGTTATATCGGCTATGTTCAAGCGCGATTCGCGCAAGACGGTCAGCCTGCTTTTGAGCTTTGCCGCGGGGATAATGCTCGCGGTAGTGTGCTTTGACCTCATCATCGACGCCATTACGCCCGAAGAAGGCGCGCAGACGAGCATTTTCGTGGTGATACTGGGCATAGTGTTCGGGTATTTCTGCGTTTATCTGCTCAATACCTGGATCGACAAAAAGACCAATCACGAAATAGAGCATATCGACAAAGACCATCCGCAGACCGCTGACGACCTTGACGAGCTCATCCACGCCGACCATCTGGAAGCCCATAAACAAAGCAATTCGTCGCTGTTCATAGCCGGAGTCGTAATGGCGTGCGCCATAGCGCTGCACAATCTGCCCGAGGGTATGGTCATAGGCGCCTCGTTCGCCGCCGACCCTTCGCAGCTTTTCGGCGGCAGCGGATTCATCCTGGCGGTCATAATCGGTCTGCACAACATCCCCGAAGGCATGGCGATATCCGTACCGCTTATGTCCGGCGGTATGAGCAAACCAAAATCCATACTCATCACGGCGCTTTCGGGCGCGCCGACCGTGCTGGGCGCGCTGCTCGGGTATCTCATAGGCACCGTCGGTCCGCTCGCGCTGACGATATCGCTGGCGTTCGCAAGCGGCGCGATGATATACGTCGTGCTCGGCGAGCTGCTTCCGGAATCGATCCTTATGTGGCGTTCCAAGCTCCCCGCCACCGCCACTCTGCTGGGAATGATGGTAGGGCTTATTGTTATTTATATTTGAAAAACGCGCAAAAAAACGTCCGCTTCATAAAAGAAGCGGATGTTGTTTTTTTGTGCTGTTATCTGTCTTTTGCGTAATTCCAGGCGTCGCGGCACATATCCTCTATGCCGTGCACGGCCTTGAAGCCGAGCTCACGTTCGGCTTTGGAAGAATCGGCGTAGCACGCGGCGATATCGCCGGGACGGCGGGCTGTTATGACGTACGGCACTTTTACGCCGTTGACGCGTTCGAACGTATTGATTATCTCGAGCACCGAAAAACCGTTGCCGGTCCCCAGATTATAGATATACACTCCGGGGGCGAAAGCGTTCTTGAGCGCGGCGGTATGCCCGGCGGCGAGGTCGCAGACGTGGATATAGTCGCGCACGCCGGTGCCGTCGGGAGTGTCGTAGTCGTTGCCGAAAACGTTGAGCGTGAGCTCGCCTTTTGCGGCTTTCATTACAACGGGGAGCAGATTGTTGGGTATGCCGTTGGGGTCTTCGCCCAAAAGCCCCGAAGGATGCGCGCCTATGGGGTTGAAATACCTCAAAAGCGTAACGGAATAATCTTTATTTGCAAACTGGAAATCCCTGAGTATGCGTTCGATCATCAGCTTGGTCGTGCCGTACGGGTTGGTGGTGGAGAGGGGAAAATCTTCTTTTATGGGCAGCGACGCGGGATCGCCGTAGACCGTTGCGGAAGAAGAAAAGATTATGCTCCTGCAGCCGTTTTCGCGCATACATTCCAAAAGGGTTATGGTGGAAAGCAGATTGTTTTTATAGTATTCCAGCGGCATACGGACCGATTCGCCCACCGCCTTGAGCCCCGCGAAATGGATACAGGAAGCGAATTTGTGGGTCTTAAACACTTCAGAAAGCGCCGCTTTGTCGCAGACGTCGAGCTCGTAAAACTCGGGTCTTACGCCGGATATCTTCTCTATTCCGTCCAGAGCCGTAATCTTGGAATTGGAAAGGTTATCCACGATGACCGGCGTGTGGCCGTATCTGATGAGTTCTATGACGGTATGGGAACCGATATACCCCATGCCGCCCGTAACGAGTATCTGCATATTCATACCTCCGTGAGAAAGGATATTATCTTCTATAAATATAACACATCAAAGCGTTTTAATCAATAGTAAATTTGATATATTTTGTTTTTCTCCCACATATCTTTTAACAAAAGCGAAATCTTCAAAAAGGGGGAAAACGTCATATACGACACCGACGAACGCGCCGTGAGGATAGCGGAATACCTTACCGAGCACAATTCCACGGTCAGAAAGGCCGCACTTGTTTTCGGGGTCTCAAAATCCACCGTGCACAAGGACGTGACGAGCCGGCTGAAACACATAAACCGTCCGCTTTACGAGCGCACCGCGCGTCTTATGGAGACCAACAAAAACGAACGGCATCTGCGCGGAGGGATGGCTACTAAGCTCAAATATCTGGCTCTTAAGGAAAACGCGGAAAATAACAGTTGACAACGCGCAAAAAATGCGATAAAATAAAGAAAAAAGTACGGAGGCGCAAAAATGGACGCTCGCATACTCGTTACCGGTTCTTCTAATATCGATTTTGTTCTTAAAACAAGCTACGTTCCCGCAGCCGGCGAAACGCTGGTGACCGACGGAAGCTACGGCTTTGTTCCGGGCGGTAAAGGCGCGAACGCCGCCGTGGCGGCAGCCAAGCTCGGCGGCCAGTCGATCCTTTGTTCACGCGTGGGCGACGACGCTTACGGCGACCGTCTCTTACAGATCCTTTCCGAAAACGGCGTGGACAGACGGTTCGTCAGAGTCGACGAGACCGAGCAGACCGGTCTTGCCGCGGTAATGGTCGAAAAAGACGGCAGCAACCGCATAATCGTTTATTCCGGAGCCAACAGGAACATAGGCGAATCCGATATTGAAAACGCAATGCGTTCCTACCCCGACATCATAATGGCAAATCTCGAGATCAGCAGTATGGCGGTCGAATTCCTTTCGCGCTATGCGCAGGCGAAAGGCTATCCGCTCGTACTCGACTGCGGCGGCGTATCGCGCTCGTTCGACCTGAGCAGGATCAAAAAAGCCGAGATCATATCGCCCAATGAGAACGAAACGCAGATCCTCACCGGCATACATCCCAATTCGCTCGACGACTGCCTCAAAGCGTGCATGGCGCTTTACTCGATGACCGAAGTCAAATACATAGTGCTCAAGCTCGGCGCCAGAGGATCGTTCATATACGACGGCAAGTACTGCGACATCTGCGGCCCGTACGAAGTCGAAGCCGTCGACTCCACCGCCGCCGGCGACGCGTTCACCGCCGCGCTGACGCTTGAATATTACCGCTCCGGCGGCGACATCCACGCCGCGTGCAGGTACGGCAACGCCGCGGGCGCGCTTACGGTCACTAAACCCGGCGCGCTGACTTCCCTGCCTTCCAAAGACGAAGTCGAGCTGTTTATGGAAACTCACTCGCAGACGTAAACAAACAAATATGCAAAGACCTCTTTCGCTTTTACGGCGAAAGAGGCTTTTTTGTTTCAGTTGAACCCGCTTATCACGCCGCCGCCTATGACGCATTCGTCATTGTCGTAAAACACGGCGGACTGTCCGGGAGTCGCCGCCCGAACGGGCTCGGAGAATACAATTCTTGCCAAACCGTTTTCCATGGCTTCTATCACCGCAGTCTGTCCGGCGTGCTGATACCGTATCTTGACCGTACATTCGAGTTTTTCGCCCGGCGTAATGCCCGGGATACTTAAAAAGTTGAGGTCCCCGCAAACGATCTCGCCGCGGTAAAGCGAGCTTTCGCCGCCCAGAACGACCTCGTTGGTTTCGGCGCGTATTTCCTTTACGTACGCGGGACGTCCGAGCGCGATACCCAGTCCCTTGCGCTGACCTACCGTATAATGGATTATCCCTTTGTGCCTGCCCAGAACGTTTCCGTCTTCGCCGACAAAGTCGCCTTCCTTTACCGCGTCCGGTCCGGCGGCGCTTTCGATATAATCGGCGTAGCCGCCGTCCGCAACAAAGCATATCTCCTGCGAATCGGGCTTGGAAGCCACGGGAAGTCCGGCATTTTCGGCTATGCTCCTTACTTCGCTCTTGGAAAGACCGCCGAGCGGCATAAGAGTCGAAGCGAGCTGTTCCTGCGTGAGCCGGTAAAGCATATAAGTCTGGTCTTTTTGGGAATATTTCGCCTTTTTAACGGTATATCTGCCGTTTTCGAGCTTTTTTATATACGCGTAATGACCCGTTGCGACATATTCCGCGCCCAGCGCCTTTGCATAATAAAGAAGCTTGTCCCACTTTACGTACCGGTTGCAGACCACGCAAGGGTTGGGCGTCATACCGCGCAGATAATCGTTAGTGAACGGATCGACTACGTATTTTTGAAAATCAAGTGTGCAGTTCACGGGGACGTATTTTATCCCCAGCACGTTCGCCACGCGGCGCGCGTCGTCTATATCGCAGCATCGGCTTTCGCTTCCGTCTTCGGCTTGCCAGGTACGGAGAGTGACGCCCGTCACCTCGTGACCGTCTTTTTTGAGCAGATACGCCGCCACGGCGCTGTCCACGCCGCCCGACATCCCGACTATCACCTTTGCCATACGCACACCTCCGTTCTTTCAATAGAATTATAACACGGCTTGCCGGATAATTCAATATCACTTTTGCGCCCGTTATCAGATTCAGTCCTCCGCGGCGGCGGATTTCATATCCGACATAAACTTTTCGAACGCCTTTGCGTCTTTAGCGTCCCTGCAGCTGAGTATGACGAGCACCCTGTCGGCGTCGACGAAACGCCTGAGCAGCGTGCGGTAACCCGGATAATCCCCGCCGTGGCTCACGGCGAGCCCGAGACGCGGGTATTTGAGTATATCCCACCCGAATCCGTAGCCGATCTCTTCTTTATCGTCGCCGAAACCGCCGGTCCTGCCGTCGTTGAGCAGGCCGGGGGTGTACATAATTTGCTGTTCTTCGCGCGTGAGCACGGTTTCGTTTTTGAGCGCCCTGTCCCACGCGAACAGGTCGAATATGTTGGAATAAACGTGCCCGGCACCGTGTCCGCCGTCGAGCCAGATCACCCATTCGTCGGGCCCGGATTCGTCGGCGAGTATATATCCGCCGTCGTGCGGCACCAGTCCGTACGCCATGTTCGGGATCACCGTCCCGTCCCTGCGGGTATGGCAGACCTGCGTGGAATACATCCCCGCGGGCTCAAAGACGTTGGTTTTCATGAATTCTTCGAACGGAACGCCCGAAGCGACCTGCACCGTCTGCGCGAGCAGACAGTACGCCGTGTTGCAATAGCCGAACTTTTCGCCCGGGGCGAATACGGGACCTTTTCCGCTTTCGCGAAGGAACCTCACGGCTATTCCGTTATCGGGGATGACGTTTTCTTTTTTCGCGGTCGCCGCCGACCAGTTTTCGTAATACGGAAGCCCGCTCGTATGTATGAGCATATGGCGGATCGTCACGCCCTTGAAAGGCAGATCCGGGAAAAACTTCGTCACGTCGTCGTCGAGGTCAAGCAGCCCCATGCGGCGTGCGAGCATCACGGCGGTCGCCGTGAACTGCTTGCTTACCGAGGCGAGATAGAATATGCTGTCTTCGCGCAGCGGCAGCGTATCCGCCGCGTCGCGGAAACCTAACGCGCCCTTTGTGACGATTTCGCCGCGTTCGGCGTAGAGCCAGGTGCCGGTGAACACGCCGTTTTCGTGCGCTTGCGAAACGATTCTTTCTATTACGCTTCTCTTATTCATAACGTTTTTCTCCTATATAGATTCATTGTTTTCCCCGTCAGGTATTCTTCCTGCCCGGTAAGTCTCCAATCACCATAGAACCATACCATTTCTAAAACGCAAAAAACAAAGCGAGAGATATACAAAAAACCTCTTTTGCAATGGAAGACAAAAGAGGTTCTCTGTATGGCGGAAAGACAGGGATTCGAACCCTGGTTGGGGTATTAGCCCAAACACGATTTCCAGTCGTGCGCCTTAGACCAGCTCAGCCATCTTTCCAAGCCGCTCTTTAAAGCGACGTAATTATATCATAACGATTTTGAAAAGTCAATAGTTTAATTGCAAAAATCGGCGCCGATTATTCCATTACGAATTCGGCAAAGCATTCCGGACGGTGAAAATCCGGCTCGGGAGCGGTTATGGGATTATAAGAACCGAAATGCGGAGCGTCGGTATCGTCCCCGCATTTGAAGAAATTGCCCCTGAAGGTATAGCCCGAAGGAAACTCGCTCACGCCGAAAACGTCGCGTATGACGTCAAGCGGATAGAGATATTCGACGTACCAGCGGTCGGCTTCCCTGACGCCTTTGACTTTGATGCGGCTGACGTCGATGATCTGATTGAGTGGGACTTTATCCTTGCGGCATGTGCGTTTTGCGGCGAGGAACGCGCCGTTGGAATTGGTCTCGAGGTTTACATAATACGGCGACTCGTTGTTGAACGCCGCAAAGAATTCCAGCGCGCTGTCTTTATAGACGGGTTCGTTATAGTTGTGATACAACGCCTTTGGGTCGGATTCAAAGCACGTGAGCCGCACGGCGAACCCTTTGCCGGGAACGAACGCGAGCTGCGCGTATGAGACCGGCCTGTAATCCCCGCCCCAGGGATATTCGTCTATATACGCTTTGGGAACGGTATCCCAATCGGGTTTTTCTGCGGTTATGACTGTATAACGTTTCATTCTTTAGGCGTCTTCCTTCTGAGCAGAATAGCGAGCGCAAGCGCGAGTATCATAAGCACGACAGCGGCGAACAGTACCACTCCGCCCCACACGGACGGCTCTTTGAGGAATTCTTTGATATCGTCGACAAGATACAGCGCCGCGGGCAGGAACACCAGTGTGAGGAACGCGACAAAGCACACCGTATACGCAAGTATGCGGATGACGCGCGTCGAGGTGTTGATGGCCCTGAACTTTTTCGCCTGTTTTTCTATGGTCTCGTTCTGCATACGGTAAAGCTCTTCGTATTCCTTGAGCTTGTTTTCGGTCAGTTCGGAAACCGTGCTCAGGACGGATTCTTTTAACGATTCCTGCCATTCGCCGAACATATCGGTCTTAATGCGTTCTATCTTTTCGTCTATGCTGTCGGAAAGCGCCTGGTCGATCTTGCGAGTCTGTTCAAGACTGTCTTCCATCTGGCGCACTATCTCAAGCTGTTTCTGGCGCAAAGCGAGTTCTTCTTCCTTGAGCCGGTTGAATTCCTCGCGCGATTCCATAAGGTGTTTTTCTAACAGCGTCACTTTATAGCGGGCGTCTTCGCGCTCGTATATGGCGTCGAATTCGCTTTTTGCGTTCTTGGTCTCATTATCCATAAAAATATCCTCCCTTACAGGAGGATATTATCATATTTTTGCCGGAATGTCAAGCCGATTTTCCCGCACGGAACGACATCTTTGCCGTTTTGCCGTCAGAAACGTCCGATTGGCCGTACCGTTCAAGCGCCGAAAAACCGCGCGGGATCGCCGATTTCGCCTTCGTACACCCAAAGAAGCGTTCCGCTTTTTACTTCTATGCGCGCAGTTTCACCTGTGAATTCGTTGCTCACCCCGAGCGGGAAAGACGGCTTTATTACGCCGGAAAACGGGAACTTAAGGTTTTCAAGCTCCACTTCGCATCCGTCGGAAACGGCAAACACCGAAAGGAACCCGCGGTCGCTTGACGAAAAGACGACGCTTCCGTTTTCGAGCAGTGCGGCGCAGGTGTTTTTGCCGCACAGTATCCCTTCGGCGCCGTGCTCGCGCAGGTACATAAGGAGCGAGATATTCGCCAAGGAATGCGAGATCCTCGCGCCGCCCAAAGCTCCGTGCAGGATGAAACGCGTATACCCTTTTGCAAGCCCGAGCTTGAGCGCGTACGCGCTGTCGGTGTCGTCCTTGCGTCTGGGAAGGCGAACGACGTTTTCAGCATCGGGTATTTTGCCGTAGGAATCAAAATCCCCCACGGTAAGATCGGGAACTAAACCGATTTTTTCGAGATGCGAAAGCCCGGCGTCGCAGGCGATGACAAGATCGCCGTTTTGCGGCAGAAAGCAGCCTTTGTCAAAATCCCCGGCGCAGACGATATGACACATCGGGCTCATGATTTTTCCGCCTTGGTGAACGGGAGCCCGTTCTGTTCGAACACCAGGTTCTTGATCGCGGAGATCTTGAGCAGACAGAACAACGCGACGCCGGTCATAATCAGTTCGGGCAGCATAAACAGGCCGTTATAGCTCACCGAATACAGGAACGGGCTCGACCATTCCTCGGGCATCCACGCGTCAAAGAACAACGTGCCCGAAATGACGTGCGAGACGAAGCGCAAAAACAGCGCAAGGCAGGTCCCGAGCAGGGCGCCGAGTTCTTTTTTGCGGCGGAAGAGGCCGGCAAGACCCAGAACGGTAAAAGCGATCAGATAGTCGAACACTATCATACCCACCCATACCGTGGGCGTGAGTCCCCATCCCATTGCTTCAGGCAGATCGAACATGAGCTGGATCGTGGCGTAAACGAACGCGCTGCCGAGCCCCCACTTGACGCCGAACATCACGGAAAGCAGACATATAGGCAGCATAGACAACGGCGTCACCGAGCCGCCGAGCGGCATTTTCCACAGTTTTATAAGCGAAAGCGCCGCCGCAAGAGCGATAAGCACCGCGCATTCCGTGAGCGTATACAGATGTTTACGATTTTCTTTATACACGGGCTTTCGTTTCTTCTCGTTTATTGCAGAATTTTCCTGATTGCCATCCCCGATAGATTCATTATCAGTAGGCGTGTTAATATTTACAATAATAGTTTGATTGTCAATTTTGCAATCTTTATTAAGAGAGACATTTTTATCACGAACATATGCGGTTCCGCAAAAGGGGCATACCCCGTTTGATTCATCGCCTTTAATCTCAATGTCGGCGCCGCAATTTGTGCATTGTAGTTTTTCTAATGACATAATATTATACCCCGTTATTAAAATGATGAATACGGCAAAAAACCGCCTACCCGTAACGGATAGGCGGCAAAAAAGCTTATTTTCCCTACGCCGGCATTATCCGAACAGGTTCGTCGGGTATGATCTCAGCCGCGCTTTCGCGGCACCCCGTTTTTTGATTCTTTATTTTATTTCGTGGATATTGACGTAATACTTGGCGTCATCGTTGGTGATGTTCTTTATCTTGCGGTTTTCGAAGAACTTGAGCGCCACCTGATCGAACAGCGCGTAAGTGAGCACGTCTTCGTCCTGTTCGATATACTCGGCGATCTCGGCGCGGAGCTTATCGAGCTCGGGAGCGAGGTCGTCGGCGGGACGGTAGTCTTTGACCTTTTCGTCGCCGATGATCTTTTTGGTGAATTCGGGCGAGATGGGCGAAGGAGTCTTGCCGTAGTCGCCGCGGACTATACCTTTGAATTCCTTGGTGCAGCTCTTGTATCTTTCGCCGGTGAGTACGTTGAACACCGCCTGGGTACCTACGATCTGCGAAGAAGGAGTGACGAGGGGAGGATAACCGACGTCGGCTCTGACGCGAGGCACTTCTTCGAGCACCGCCTGGAGCTGATCGATCTTGCCCGCCTGTTTGAGCTGGGACACGAGGTTGGAAAGCATTCCGCCGGGCACCTGATAGATGAGGGCGTTGATGTTGACTTTCATGACCTTGGGATCGAGCTGGCCGGATTTGAGATATTTTTCACGCAAAGTATCGAAATACTTGGTGACTTCGTCGAGCTTGTTGAGGTCGAGCCCGGTATCGAACGGAGTTCCCTGCAGAGTCGCCACGATAGGTTCCGTGGGCGGCTGGGACGTGCCGAGCGCCATGGGCGAGATAGCGGTATCGACGATGTCGACACCGGCTTCGCAAGCTTTGAGGATAGTCATCGAAGCGAGGCCCGCGGTATAGTGGGTGTGGAGCTGTACGGGGATCTTGACCTTGGATTTGATCGCTTTGACAAGATCGTACGCGTCGTACGGCTTCAAAAGGCCGGCCATATCTTTTATACAAATGGAATCGGCGCCCATTTCTTCGAGCTGTTTTGCATAATTTGCAAAATATTCGTTGCCGAACACGGGACCCGTGGTGTAGGACATCGCCGCCTGGACGTGGCCGCCTTCTTTTTTGGTGGCGTTGATGGCGGTCTTGAGGTTGCGCGGATCGTTGAGCGCGTCGAATATACGGATGATATCTATACCGTTGGCGATGGATTTCTGAACGAAATATTCGACCACGTCGTCGGCATAATGACGGTAGCCGAGAATGTTCTGACCGCGGAACAGCATCTGGAGCTTGGTGTTCTTGACGTTTTCTCTTATAACGCGGAGGCGTTTCCAGGGATCTTCGTTGAGGAAGCGCAGGCACGCGTCGAAAGTGGCGCCGCCCCAGGCTTCGAGCGAATGATAGCCGATGCCGTCGAGAGTCTTGAGTATGGGAAGCATTTCCTCAGTGGTCATTCTCGTCGCGATGAGCGACTGATGGGAGTCACGCAATACTGTTTCTGTTATTTTGACTTTTGCCATATCGTATAATTGCTCCTTTCAAACGTTTACTGGAACAGAGCCAGGAACACGCCCGCGGCGACAGCGGAACCGATGACGCCTGCGACGTTAGGACCCATAGCATGCATGAGCAGGAAGTTCGAGGGGTTTTCTTTCTGACCTACGACCTGCGAGACGCGAGCGGCCATAGGAACGGCGGAAACGCCTGCAGAACCGATGAGCGGATTGACTTTGCCGCCCGTTACCCAGTACATAATGTTGCCGAACATCACGCCGCCGAAGGTGGCGAACGCGAAAGCGGCAAGACCGAGTGCGATTATGTAAAGAGTCTGAGGTTTAAGGAAGTTTTCGGCGCTGCAGGTAGCTCCCACAGAAACACCGAGCAGTATGGTGACGATATTGATGAGCTCGTTCTGAGCGGTCTTGGAAAGACGTTCGGTGACGCCGCAGACTTTGAAAAGGTTACCCAGCATAAGCATACCGATAAGAGGTGCAGTGGTGGGAAGTACCATACATACAACTATTGTAATGATGATGGGGAAAAGGATCTTCTCCAGCTTTGATACAGGTCTGAGCTGACCCATCTTGATGGCTCTTTCCTTCTTGGTGGTAAAAGCTTTCATGATGGGAGGCTGAATAATGGGAACAAGGCTCATATAGGAATAAGCCGCAACCGCGATAGGTCCGAGAAGAGCTGTCTGTCCGAGCTTACCTGCAAGGAAGATGGAGGTAGGTCCGTCTGCACCGCCGATAATGGAGATTGCAGC
>JAEEGI010005252.1_pt1 | contig 29878 bp, 34 predicted proteins | sample 8958751 | NCBI WGS metagenome assembly JAEEGI01 (sample SAMN16246545, study PRJNA631951) | gut metagenome | biome: gut microbiome; feature: rumen; material: KS-attached | host: Bos | place: Iran: Karaj | collected 2018-10 | reverse complement strand
TCATCATCAACACACCCGCAGGACAGCGCGGCGCTACGGACGGAAGCTTCATCCGTAAGTCGGCTATCCGTGAGAAGATCCCTTATATCACAACAATGGCAGCAGCCAAGGCAGCAGCCAAGGGTATCCTCTCCATCAAGCGCGGACAGATCTCCGACATCCATTCGCTTCAGGAACTGCATGCGATGATTAAGTGATGCGATCACGACGAAGAGCGTCGTGATCTGATCAAAGAAATGTAAAGTGTTTTTGATATGATAATGAAAAGGCCGCATAACTGCTGAAAGTTATGCGGCCTGAATTGTCTTTTGATCGATAGTGTTTACTGATCTATACGTCTGCTTCCATAAAACCGAGTCTAACAAGAAACCATCTGTTGAAAGCTTCCGTCAGATCGCGTTTAAAACTTCTGGATGTGTAACATATTTGTCCGTTCTTAAGGGTGATTGTTTCATCACAAATTGTAAGAACATAATAGGGATTAACAAGGAAACTGCTGTGAGCTCGAAGCATTTCGGGGAATGAAACTTGGATGTCATCGAGGCTCTTCTTGATAAAGACTTCTTCGGTTATTCCGGTGAATTTAACGGTGTATGCTATATGAGCAATGCATCCTCTTCGTGATTTTTCAATAAGATAGATTTTTCGGATCGGGACTCTTTCTTCTTTGCCATTATTTAGGACTGTTATCTTTCGCCGTAAATCCTTTTTGAGTATAGAATTCTCTGTTTCTTTAGAATTATCCATATATTTACGCTCCCTTATGATCCTATGCATCATCTATGAAGAACAATCCAACAGATGACTGCAATTAATATGTAAATTATTTTAAGAAAACACGTTGCCGTTGTCAAGTGGATTTTATGTTCACAAAAACACAAATATCGACGCCTGATTTTTGAAAACTCTGTAAACGATACCGATTTTGACCAACCGCTTGATTGCATGGAGAAAGGAGAATAGTATCAGTGTGGCGAGCGGTGAAAACAATAATTGCCCGCTTAACAAGTTTTTCGCCCGCTCAAGGAGTTTCTCTTGAACAGTGGCATGCTTTGTGCATAAATGAATATGATGTGCGCATTACAGAAGCGAGGCACATTGACCGGCCAAAAACCGTCAATTTTTGCCAAAACCGTCTTTTTTTGCCAAGCGTATTGTAAACGTGAAAAAAACATGAGATAGTTACCAAGAAATGTCGAAGTCCAATCAAATATGTTAACTGCGTTTTGTGCCAAAAACCTACAGAATAGGACAAACCTATTGATTATTTGGTTGATTGGGGGATAATGGTGCAGAAAGAAAAATGAGAAAGAAATGTTGATAAATGAAGCATGTACGAGGAGATATTAGCGTGAATAACGAGATACAAATGATGAAAGTAGCATCCATATTTCTGGGAATTGGATTCGTGAGTATGTTTATTAGTTCTATTATACATTCTTTTGATCTGTTTCATGTTGTTATGTTGATTGTATTTTTTGTTTTAGAAATCATTTTCTTTGTCAATTGTCATATGGCAAACAAGAATAACAAAAAAAAGAATGATAAGATATTTAGTTCAGACGATGATTAATAAAATGGATACCAAAAAGAGGGGAACCCATGCGTTACTACTGCATAAAACAACATGACATCACGGATTGCGGTGCGGCGTGCCTGGCGACAGTAGCCAAACAGTACGGCAAGGCGCTTTCAATCACAAAGATCCGTGAAGTAGCGGGAACAGACAAACAGGGAACCAATGTTTATGGCATGGTAACGGCAGCGGAGCTGCTCGGGTTCACCGCGAAAGGAGTAAGAGGAAAAAAATGAAAGTGTTTAAAGAAGATTTTACGTATGAAAAGGGTAAAAAGGCGGTAGGGCAACTCTGTATAGCCTTCATGTGGCTGACTTCGATTTTTATGGGTTGCATAATACCGAAAGCTCATCATGCCTTATGTATATACGTGTCTATTTGTTGCTTAGTGGTTTTAATCTTACTTGTTTTAGTTTCAATAAAGACGCATTTACTAAAACGTGATAGGAATAAAGCTACAGGGAAAGTAAAAGATTGATCGACACCAAAGAAGAAGCTTTTCGCTGGTGCCGGGTTCAAGCCCGGTACCAGCAGGATCGCGAAGCGATCTGCTTTATAACGAGCAAATTGCGAAGCAATTCGCGAGTTTGACGAGGCATTAACGTGACTCAAGGAGGAAAGATGAAAAAGAAAGTCTTAGAAATAGGTGGCGTTCCACTAAAAGAATTGGTCCCGTTTATCTTGAAACTGGGCTTTATAGGTGGTGTTATTGCTGCGTTATCTGTCTTCAAAGGTTGATTATTGAGTAGTCACATGGGATCGAGTTTGTGTAGCTGCGTCATTCGGTTTATTAACGCAGCTACACGAATCGATGTCTGTTGTGCTCAACTGCAGGCGTAATACTCTGGGTTTGTAGTTTGGATGGAAATAAAAAGCAACAGGAAAGGGAAGTATGATAGAGGATTTTCTTGGAATAATAATGGTTTCTACACTGATTGGGAAACTAAGACTCAGTTCTGTGATGTTTTTTTCGATAGGAATCGGGTTGATCTGTGCATTATATGAAGTGAACATAAAGAGAAAAATGGCTTTTGAGAAAAAGGTCTTGGTTCTTATTGAAGGAGCAAGCGTTATATGCTTTTCAGCCGCATTCATCGGGGAAATGGATGATTGGATGGTTGTAATCGTGGCTCTGGGAGGATGTGGTATTTTGATCGGGTATAACTTGAAGCAAAAAACTAAAGCATCGGCACCGGTTTTTGTAATCTCTTTGGCAAGCATGATGACTCCGATTTGTCTAGCACTAGATTTGGTCAGAAGTATCATATTCTCCTTGGCCGGAATAGTATTCTTTGGATTACTGATCATAAAGAGAAACTGTCCGGTATATAGATAAGTGTTCTCATTGGATAAGCTGGGGCTGTGAGGTCAAAAGCGGCATAAAAAAGTTGTGCCGCTTTTTAAATTTCTTGTTGACAAGCTGCTGTTCATGTGTTATACACTGTATATATAGAACATGAACAGTCGAAAGGAGGCTCTCATGAAGATCTTACAGAACTCCGCAGAACCCATATATAAGCAGATCTACGCACAGCTGCGCGGGGACATCCTGTCCGGAAGACTGAAAAGCGGGGAGGCGCTGCCTTCGATACGTGGACTTGCGAAGGATTTGAAGATAAGCGTTATCACCACGATGAAGGCGTATGAGGAGCTTGCTGCCGAGGGACTCATCGTTTCGGCACAGGGCAAGGGATACTTTGTGAGTGCTCTTGACCCACGGCTGATCGCGGAACAGAACCAGCGTCGTATCGAAGAAAGCCTTACCGAGACGATCAGGTGCGCCAAGATGGCGGGCATAACGCTTGAAGATGTCAGAAGTACACTGGATGCGCTCTGGGAACTGGATACTTAAATCATTAAAGGAGAATGGGAGACTATGAACACAGCAATAGATATTGTCGGATTAAAAAAGGAATACAAAGATTTTACCATGGACGTGACTGCGACTGTCCCCAAGGGTTTTGCGACCGCTCTTATCGGAGCAAACGGAGCCGGAAAGACCACTCTTATCGACAGTCTGTGCGGCGTCAATGCGGTCAGCTCGGGAACGGCAGTCTTTTTCGAAAAGGATTCCATTGATAACAGTGAAAGGCTTGAAAGAATCGGTTATTGCTCGTCTGGGAACTACTTTCCTCTCAATTGGAAGCTGAAGACTATCGCGGAGTGTATGGCGATCGGGTTTGACGGTTTTGACAGGGAGAGATTTGACACGCTTTGCGGTGAATGGGGGCTTGGCAGCTCGAAGGACAAGAAGCAGAAGTCTCTTATGAAGATGTCGGACGGCAATCGCGTTCGCACGGCTCTCGCAGCGGTTTTTGCACGAGAGACGGATCTTCTCGTACTCGACGAGCCGGCCAGCTCGCTCGATCCTCTCGCTAGGGACAGGCTTTGCGATATGTTCCGCTCATATCTTTTGGAAAAGGACGGGGAGCGCTCGATCCTCTTCTCAACACACAACATTGCCGATATGGAATCCGTGACTGATTACGCGATCTTCATGGCGGACGGAAAGGTAATCGAGCAGGGATTTGTGGAAGACCTCAAGAGCAAGTATGTCCTTGTCCATACAGATGCGGGGGACAGTGAAAAAGCTAAACCCCTGTTACTGACATACACATCGAGCGACACCGGCCTTGAGGGGCTGGCTCTTTCGGAAAACACAGCCGTCCTCGAAGCAGTCGGCGCGATACTTGAGAGGCCCACTCTTCAGCAGCTTAGTGTCGGAGTTTTAAGAAAGGCGGAAAACCATGAAGGATAAAAGATCTGAACTGAACGTGTTTCAGGCGTACAGGTTGTACACCGGAGGAAGATTTTTGACAAGCTTTTTGATATTCTCGATAGGTGAAATCCTGGTGTACCTTTTTTGCGTGTCCTTTGAGCTGGGGCTGGATTCTTGTTTTGACGGACATTCGACCGCCGATGTACTACATGATTTGTCTTCAAACCTTTCGCAAAGAGGCAATTCGGACCCGACCCAGTGGATTTTTGCGACTACGCTTAGCACAAGCATTCTGCTGCTTCAGCAATTTGACAGAAGTAATCCCGGGGGGAAGTTCTTTCGAACGGTCAAGGGTGGTTTCAGTACGTACAGGAAATATCGGATCGTTGTAAATATGATGATTCTGGTTTCGGCTGTTATATGTGCAACAGTGGCGTTCCTGCTCGATTATTTCGGGATCATCGGGCTGAAAGGAGGAATAGTCTCTTCGATCGCTTGTGTAACAAGCGTTGTATATTCGACGAGTGTTTACTGCATTGCGATCCGCATTAAGAACAAGGTTTTCTCATCTGTGACCGACATACTGACCGTTGTGATCTGCTCGTGTATCTTTGGGTCTCTTCCGCTGATGGGAACGGAAGTTTTGATCCCTTTCGTTATCCTGCTTGCAATCGGTCTGGTGCTGTTTCCGATATCAATGAGATCTTATTTTTCCTATTATAAAAGAGTGTTTTGGGATTAAGCAGTCTGTGAGGTATAAGCCATGAATAATATCAAAAAAGCTGTTAAGATGTATCTTAAGATTACGATCAGACCGTTTTTTACGTCGTGCGGATTGTTTATGTTCGCGTTGGATTTGTTATTCTTTCTGACTGTCGATCCAACCGAAAGGAACCTTTGGAGAGTGATGATCATAATGTCGTGCAATACCAAGTTTTTTGGGATATACACTCTCCTGTTTTTTGGGACTGTTTCAATGACCGGAAACAAATTTTTTGCTTCACTCCCGTTCTCTAAAGAACTGTTTATGAAGGTCCATCTCTTGGCTGTGATAGGTGTTGCTTTTGTGATTGACATCCTGATTTTTGTTATTACGGCATTCAGATGGCCTGAAGGTGAATTCATGAATCTGTTGATACTCCTTCCGATAGGCAGTTTTATGGTGAATATGACTATATCAACGATAGGAAAACAAAAGATTGGCATATTGTCTCTGTTAGGGTTTATTTTCGTTTTGCTCGCCGCATGTTTTCCTTTATCATTACTGGATATATTATGCATTGATTCCTCCGTTTCGACAGCGGCAGTCATCGGAGCCCTCATATACATTGTCGGATTTGCAATTACGTTTCTGCTTAATCTTTTCTGGTGGAAGCACTGTGATCATGTAAATGCCAAAAGAACGGTGACGATCGGCTAACCGAACAGGGGGAGAGGCTGCTTAATCTCAAAGACGGTTGCGATAGAATACTGTAGGCTTGTTTAAAAAACGATTGATTATAAAGCTTGTTTATGATAAAAATATAAAGGTACGGATGTACATGTTTACGTTTGAGGGTACAGAGAGGAGAAGAAGATGAAGAAAACGTACATTATCTCAATTATTCTTTTTACTTTATTAATCATTGCATGTATAGTTTGCGGATGCCTGATCAATCCGAATTGCTTTTATATTGCTATCGCGCCGACTGTCGGTATTCTGTTCAATGTCTACATGGTTTTCCATTCGAAAAAGAAGAACCCTGAGACTAAAGAGGCATGAGACTGTTCATGCTTTTTTGTGTGCGGGGTTTTATATTGTTTGAGAGGGACAAAAGGAGGAATTATGAACAAAGAGATGTACAAAGCAGGTTTTCAAAAATATCTTGTGGTGGAGATGGGGCTCCTTACCTTACCGCAATTGATCAGAGTGATCGTTTCGAGGAAGGATGATTTTATTGAAAACCTGATCTGGTTTGGAGTGTTGGCCCTCATTTGGGGAGTATTCCTTTTAGGGATGTTTACGGTTCGTTATACTTTTGAAGAGGATCATCTTGCAATCAGAACGATGATTTTTAAGAGAAAAGTGCCATACGAGTACATAGCACGAGCCGAACTTGTTCAAAAAACAAAAAAAGGACGTCCCATACTTAATCCTTACGTGTATCTGTATGACAGAGACAATGATGTTCTGGCTCGGGTGTTGCCGGTAGACAAGGAAGGGTTCCTGCGTGCTATAGAGACTGTAATAAACAAAAAAACCGAGGTACAACAGCATTGTAACGAGTGAGGGAGATATGGATTCAATAATTTATCAGATTGTAAGTTATGTTTTTGCTTTCATTACAATTATGGATTATGTGGGGATGGTTCTGAAATACAGAAAGAGCAGAAAACAGATTGATAACGCTAGGACTATCAGGATTGCACCGATTAACCGGATTTTGTTTTTCTTTTCTGGCATGGTGCTATACCAAACAGGGATCGTTATCTGTGCTTTTATAAACATGCATACAACGCTAATTTTTGAGTCACTGTGGTTATTTTGGCTGATGGAAATTGGATTGGGGTTTTGGGCAGTTGTTTCTGACGATGCGGCAATACTAAAAGGGGTATATTTCTCCATTGAGCAACTAAATGAGTGTTGTTCTGTCAGAAAAGTCAGGAAGAAAAGTATTAAGGTCTCATTATGGGATAAAAGAATGGTTGAGACCTATAATATCGATAAAGAAAGACTGTTTTTTACCCCACATGGCTTATGATCACATTTCCGGGGAAGAGGAGGAATCCTCTTCCTTTTTTGTGCGATAAGCGAAGGCCGTCTGTTGCAAGCTTGTTTGTGAACAGACGGCTGAGTGAACGAACATCTCAGAAGGGCGTAGCCCTTCCAATGGCGGACTTGTACGCGAGATGTCCCGTCGCATCGAGTAGGAGTCAGCCTACTCGATTTTCATCGACCGCTGCCTCCTTGCGCTTACGATAGCGGTTGTAGATCACGAGTCCGATACCGCTCACAAGGAGCGTAACACCGAAGATTATAACCGCGAAGGTGTAGTCGCCGCTGCCGACAGCGTCGCCTCCGATGATGGAAGTGACGATGGACGGGATACGTCCGAAAGACGTGATAAGGATCAGCACGAGCAGTGATATGTCAGTGATCCCGGCAACATAGCAGAGAAGATCCTTCGGAGTTCCGGGAAGGATAAACGCGATCGCGAAGATGAGGATCTTTGCACTGCTTGAATGAAGGAACTTTAAGGAGTCGATCTTTTCCTTTGAGAAGAAGACCTCGATAAGCTTGTGACCGAACTTTCTTACAAGAAGGAGAACGATGATACTTCCGATCGATTCGGCAACAAAGCACAGGATCGTGCCGTAAACTGATCCGAACGCGTATCCGGCGACGATCTCAAAAGGTTCACCGGGGATAAATGCCGCAACGATCTGGAAAATAACCATCCCGATGTACGCCAGGCTGCTTAAGAATATGTTCTCTTCAACCCATGCCCTGAAGATCTCGGGCTCTTTTGCAAACGAAAGCATGGGGATTGCAACCGCTGCCGTAAGGCCCGCGATAACGATCACCGCAATGATGAGTGCCGCGATCTTGATACCTTTCTGCTGTTTTGCCGTAAGTTCCTTTTTCTTGTGCATATATTGATTCCTGCCTGTTCCATTCTCAAGTCTTTTTATATAGTACAGGAACGACGTGGAATAATCCATTACCAAATTCTGAAAAGGACTAAAATTATTCTAAAATATGTTGTGTTTTAGGGAACTTTTGTGTTTGTATTTCGACACAAAAGTTCCCTAAAGGAGAAGAAAATAAAAAGACTGTTGGAAAAAGATGTTATGAGGATCACAACATTTTGCCCTTGATTTTTCTTATAACCCATGATAAACTCGCTTTATTACAGACGAAAGCGTTGAAGAGAAGAGTACACGGACGGCAGTCACACAGAGAGCCCCGGTTGCTGAAAAGGGGCAGGCATGTACCCGTGGAACATGGTCTCGGAGCAGACGACGTGAACCGCAAGGAAAGCGTCGTACGGGAGTACCCGTTACAGTACGGACTGTTGATGGACAGTTGCAAAGGATCCCGCCGCGAGGCCGGGTCGAAATAAAGTGGTACCACGTGGATTACTCCCCGTCTTTATTGTAAAGGCGGGGTTTCTTTGTTTTCCGGCGTTTGGAACATAAACGTTTATGTGATAAGCCCGTGGTCACCGGGATGCTATCGAAAAGATGCTTCTTCGTCCAACTATCAAAGAGGAGGAAAACTGATATGGAAAAGAAACCTTACTACATCACAACGGCCATCGCCTACGCTTCGGGCAAGCCGCACATCGGAAACACCTACGAGATCATCCTCGCCGACTGTATCGCAAGATACAAGAAGCTCGAGGGCTTTGACGTGCGCTTCCAGACCGGTACCGATGAGCACGGTATCAAGGTAGAGGAGAAGGCAGCGGCTGTCGGCAAGACCCCGAGAGAGTTTGTTGATGAGGTGGCTGCTGAGATCAAGAGGATCTTCGATCTTGTGGGTGCAAAGTATGACCGTTTCATCCGTACAACGGATGAGGATCATGTAGTTCAGATCCAGAAGATTTTTAAAAAGCTCTACGATCAGGGCGACATTTATAAGAATGAATATGAAGGAATGTACTGCAAGCCCTGCGAGTCGTTCTTTACCGCTTCGCAGCTCAAGGACGGCAAGTGTCCCGACTGTGGCAGGGAGTGCTCGCCCGCGAAGGAAGAGGCTTATTTCTTCAAGATGAGCAAGTACGCCGATCGTCTGATCGACCACATAAACACTCATCCCGAGTTTATCCAGCCCGAGTCGCGTAAGAACGAGATGATGAAGAACTTCCTTCTTCCGGGCCTCAAGGACCTGTGCGTTTCGCGAACATCTGTTAAGTGGGGCATCCCGGTTGATTTCGACCCGAACCACACCGTTTATGTGTGGATCGACGCGCTGAGCAACTACATCACGGGACTCGGCTATGACGCGGATGGCAACCACGGCGATCTTTATAAGAAGTACTGGCCGTGCGACCTCCACCTCATCGGAAAAGATATCCTGAGATTCCACACGATTTATTGGCCGATAATGCTTATGGCACTCGGCGAGCCGCTTCCCAAGCAGGTATTCGGACATCCCTGGCTGCTTACCGGCGGCGAGAAGATGAGCAAGAGCAAGGGCAACGTGCTTTATGCGGATGACCTTGTGGACCTCTTCGGTGTTGACGCGGTGAGATACTTTGTTGTTCACGAGATGCCTTTCGAAAACGACGGCGTTATCACATGGGACCTTTTGATAGAGCGAATCAACTCGGATCTTGCCAATGTCCTCGGAAATCTTGTAAACCGTACCGTTTCGATGTGCAACAAGTACTTCGGCGGCGTGGTTAGGAACGCGGGCGTGAGTGGCGATGTTGACAGCGAGCTCATCGACCTTGCAAAGAGCACATCAGCGGCTGTTCATGCCAAGATGGATGAGCTCAGGGTTGCAGATGCGCTTACTGAAATCTTCAATCTCTTCAAGAGATGCAACAAGTATATCGACGAGACGACCCCCTGGGTTCTCGCGAAGAATGAGGCGGATAAGGACAGGCTCGCTACAGTAATGTACAACCTTGTCGAGAGCATCGCGATCGGCGCAAGCCTCCTCGCTCCTTTCCTTCCCGAGACCGCTGAGAAGATCCTCGCCCAGCTCGGAACAAAGGCAAGAGCGTACGAAGATCTCGACAAGTTCGGTCTTTACCCCGACGGCGGCAAAGTCGTTGAGACTCCCACCATCCTCTTCGCAAGACTTGAGGCAGACAAGGTCATGGAGCAGGTTGAGGTCATCAAGGAGAAGCAGATCAAGGAGTACGAGGAAGAACTGAGGCGTGAAGCAGTCATAGCCGGCAAGGATCCGGGTGCAGCCACCGGTAAATCGGAGACTGCAGAAGCCGGAGCCTTTGCTGATCTTCATGTGCCCGTAAAGCCCGAGGTCACCTACGATGATTTCGCCGGACTCGAGTTCAGAGTCGGACAGATCATCAAGTGCGAGGAAGTAAAGGGCTCGAAGAAGCTCCTCTGCTCACAGGTACGCTTTGGCGGCGAAGTAAAGCAGATCGTCTCCGGTATCAAGGCCTACTACACACCCGATCAGATGGTCGGCAAGAAGGTAATGGCGATCGTTAACCTGAAGACCGCAACCCTCGCGGGCCTCAAGAGCGAAGGCATGCTCCTCTGCGCCGAGGACGCGGATGGGAAACTGGCGCTTATGGTCCCCGATAAGGATGTTTCGGACGGGTCGGAGGTGTGCTGAGCCTTCTCGCGAGATGCTGTCTAAGTCGGTATGATGAAGACATGCGAAAAACAGGCACTTTAAAATGCCGAATTTTCTAAGAGCTTGTGCAAGTTGCACAAATCGAATAGCTGAATATTGTACAAAATCACGGGGTTCATTTCGTTGACATGGACCCCGTTTGCTTTTATCATGGTCTCATCTGAAAGGGCTCCGTTCCTTGAAGCCCATCTCCAGAATCGTTCGGACGGAATCGTCCGTAAATCCTTTTTGTTTGGCAGCTTTGGTTGCCCGTTTAACGGTAGCTTGTTTGTGTTTTGTATCCTTGTTTGGAGTCCGGAGCTCTTGATGTCTTTCTTTCTGAGAGTTCTGCCGGAATTGTTTCTAACAAGACGGGTCTGTTTTTTCTGTTGATCCGAGCTCTGAGGGGAGCCTGATACTTAGGTGAAGTGTTAAGCGAGGAACAGGAAGTGGCTTGAAAACCGCTTCCAAAGAGGGGGTATTATGATCAGTATTGCTGTACTCGTGAGTGATGAAGACTACGCTGCGGGACTCGAGAAGTATCTCACAACCGATCCGAGAGGCGAATTCTCTTTTGGGGTTTACAATGAGAGAGGGGGTTTTGAGCGGTTTGTGGCCGAGCATGAGCCTGTCGTGACAGTAGTGGAAGAGGGTCTTGAGCTTCCTGATAACTGCATTCGGTCGATCAGTCTTGTAAAGGGAAAGATCGATGAGGAGGCTGACGGGATCAGCATGTACCGCAGTCTTGAAACAGTGGCAGGGGACATCACAAGAGAGGCAGAAGCTTTAATGGGACATTTCTCCCGGCAGGAAGAAAGGGGCGCTTCAAGACCGGGAGCTTTGAACTCGGAACAAGCAGGTACAGATCGTATCGAAGAGCATATGGGGAGGTTTACGGGCGAACCCACCCGGCGTGCAAGTGTGCCGGGTATCGGACAGATAACATGCGTCTGTTCTCCTTTCGGAGGGACTTATACTTCAACCTTTGCTTTTGCGCTTGCGTATTATCACAGCAAAGGAACAAGGACACTGTTTGTGAGCTTTGATCCCTTCTTTTGGGTGAGTTCCGGATTTGAGCAGACATCGGCCGGAGGATTAGGGAAGCTTATATATCTCCTCGACGGGGGAAGTGATCGAGCGATCGAACGATGTGCCGGGAGAGTGGGCGGACTTGATTGTATCAGTGGAGCGGATCATTGGACCGATATCTGTGACATGAAAAAGGAGCATGCGGAGAAACTCATTGATCTCATTGAAAAAGAAGGATACAAAAACGTTGTTTTTGACATAAAGCTGTTTGGATCGGCTTCCGTGCCGCTTTTGAACTCGGCGGGGAGGATCCTGGTGCCGAGCCCGGCAGGCAGGACCGAAAGATCTGTCGAAGAATGGATCGGTCAACTGGGCAGGGTCGGTATCGACAGGGAAAGAGTCTCCCGGATCGCAGTGCCGTTCGATGCTCTGATCGAAAAGGGGTTTGATCAGGGGACTCTCTTAAAAGGCAGGCTCGGAAGGTTCATAGAAGAAACCGAAGGGAGGCGTTATGTTAGATAAAAGGCTCAGAAGCGAGATGGCCTCTCTTGTTCAGCAGGTTGCCGGAGGAGACCCGGACATGACCGAGGCGCGTCTGAAAGAGGTGATCGACGATGTGATCATGGAGCACTCGTCAAGGGAGCACATGACTCTCGAAGAGAAGCGTGAGGCGGCAACTGCGCTGTATGCAAGCGTCAGGGGGATGGACGAGCTCGAGGAGCTTATAGCGGACCCCGATATCACGGAGATCATGGTCAACGGACCGGACGACATCTTTGTGGAAAAAGCAGGACGTATCATCCGCCATGATGGATCGTTCGAAAGCAGGGAGAAGCTTGAGGACGTAGTCCAGAAGATTGCCGCGGGCTCAAACAGACTGATCAATGAAAGCAGTCCCATAGCCGACGCACGCCTTAAGGACGGAAGCCGTGTTAATCTTATCCTTCCGCCTGTATCTGTGCGTGATCCCATCATTACCATCAGGAAGTTCCCCGACGAAGTCATGACCATTAACAAGCTTATCGAGATCGGGAGCATCTCGGAAGAAGCGGCCGGTTTCCTTGAGAAGCTGGTAAAGGCCGGTTACAACATTTTTGTAAGTGGCGGGACCGGAAGCGGAAAGACTACCTTCCTGAATGCTCTTTCCAATTTCGTACCCAAGGATCAGAGGATCATAACGATCGAAGACTCCGCGGAGCTGCAGATCAGGGAGATTCCCAATCTTGTCAGTCTTGAAGTTCGGAATGCCAATGTCGAGGGTAAGAACGAGATCACCATCAGAGATCTGATCAAGACTTCACTTCGAATGCGACCGGACAGGATCATCGTAGGAGAGGTCAGGGACGGTGCCTGCATCGACATGCTGCAGGCGCTCAACACAGGGCATTGCGGGATGAGCACCGGACATGCCAACTCCACAACGGATGCTCTGTCAAGGCTCGAGACCATGGTCCTGCTCGGAGGGACCGAGATCCCGCTTCGGGCAGTCAGAAGGCAGATTGCCTCGGCGATCGATATCATAATTCAGCTCGGCAGATTTCGCGACAGGAGCAGAAGAGTGCTTGAGATTGCTGAAGTGGCGGGTTGTGAAGGCGACGAGATCATTCTCAATCCACTGTTTGTTTTTAATGAGGAAGGTGAATATGAGGGACGTGTTACCGGTATCCTTCAAAGGACGCAGAATCCGCTCATCAGGACGGGCAAGCTCAGGGCCGCCGGGCTATGAGGGGTATTCGCTCACCCGACGCGAGAGAGCGGTCATGATCCTGAAGGCAGTGATCTTCGCAGGTCTGACGGGCGTTCTGTTTTATAACAATATTCTTTCGGCTCTGATCTTTCTTCCTTTCTGGCATCTGTACAAAAAGACTGAGAAAGCATCCATCATCGAAAAAAAGAAGTTTGAACTCAACATGGATTTTTCCGACGCGATCGCATGTATGTCGGGTGTACTCGAGGGCGGCTCGTCCATAGAGAACGCGATCGATCAGACATACAGGGACATGGCTTTGTCGCATGACAAGGAAAGCCTGATCATGAAGGAATTCAGGTTGATCGGCAACGAACTGAACAACAATATCAGGATCGAAGATGCTTTCGTCGACATGGCTCGCAGAACCGACATTGAGGACGTAAGGAATTTCGCGGATATTTTTGCCACAGCGAAAAGGACCGGAGGAAATATTATCTCCATTATCAGGGAGACCTCGGGAACGATCAGAACAAAAGCAGAGGTTTCAAGAGAACTGCGCACCGTTATGGCTTCGAAGAAGCTCGAAAGTGATATCATGCGGACGATCCCGTATCTGATGCTTATATACCTTCGTCTGTCTTCGCCCGATCTGTTGGAGCCTCTCTACGGGAATCTTAAGGGGATCGTTTTTATGAGTGTAATGCTTTTGCTATACGGAGCAATGAGCTTTCTGGCATCCGGGATAGTGAGGATCAGGATATGAGGTTTTTTTCAAAAGTTTCTGAAATGATCTGGGACCGGTTCGAAGCAAGCGGTCATGATGAATTCTTTATAAAGAAAGAACAGGCCGGGAGGCTGTTTGTAAATGAGGATATCAAAGCGATCGTCAGGCAAAAGGGACGGACCTTGATCGAACGTATCATTCTTATCGTGATCACGACCGGGATCGTGTGCGGAATGATCGTCCTGAAAAAGGAAAGTGTTCTTGATGAGAACGGCACATTGGCAAGATCGGCATCCGGAGAAGGGGACAGATCGTATGAACTCGAAGTATCAATGGCCGACGGCGGGCAGGAAAGGGTCAGTGTTTCGGTGACAGAACGTGAGCTGCCGGCAGAAAGGCTCCCTGAGCTGTTTGACAAGGCGGAAAGCCGCCTCAGGCAGGAGATTATCGGGGACAATCCTTCGCTTGACAATGTGTCTTCATCACTTGACCTTGTTAAATCCATAGAGGGAACAAAGATCAGAGTGTCGTGGGAGGCGGATGAGGAGGGATTCTTTTCCGATACCGGTCGATTAAGGATGGTCGTTTCGCAGCCGGAGGAGATCACTCTCTTTGCAACACTTCATTACTTCGGCAATTCAAGACGGATACCTATCACGGTTACGATCGTCCCTCCGCCGGAGGTCGTTGAAACCGACGCCGAAAAGCGTATCGGGATCCTGCAGGATGCTGTTCGCGAAGCAGACGGAAGGGATCCGACTTCGGAAAGGATGATACTTCCCGGAGAAGCCGGGGGAGAGGAGGTCGAATGGCGTGAACCTGCCGACACAGGACCTTGGGTCTTAGGGGTTCTTGGGATCCTTTTGGCGGCGATGGTGATCCCGCAGGCACGATCGTCTCTTAAGGATCAGGAAAAGAAGAGGCGGGAACAGATGGAGAGAGATTATCCCGAGATCATTTCAAAGCTCATACTGTTGCTCACGGCGGGAGAGACCTGTTCGGGAGCATGGAAGAGGATCTGTAAGGATTATCTCGCGGCAAAGCCCCACATGGGGAGGCGGTTTGCTTACGAGGAGATGCTCTTTTCCATGAGGGAACTTGAGCTGGGAAGAAGTGAAGCGGCCGTTTATGAGAGTTTTGGCAGCAGAGCCGGGATCCTTTGCTATAAGCGTTTGTCCGCACTTCTTTCAAGAAATCTGCGCAGGGGGAGTCGGGAGATCCTGACGATGCTCGAACTGGAGTCACGGGAGGCCTACGCAGCCAGGTTTGAAGCAGTCCGAAAAAAGGGAGAGGAAACATCGACAAAGCTGCTTGTGCCGATGATGGGGATGCTTGTGATAGTGATAGCAATTATAGTTGTGCCCGCTTTTATGGGGATGGGAATTTAAGTAAAGCCTAATACTGCGTTGAAGTGTTTGGCGAGGAATCGGATGCGAGCATAACTCGCATCCAAAGAAAAGCCTAATACTGCGTTGAAGTGTTTGGCGAGGAGTCGGATGCGAGTATAACTCGCATCCAAAGAAAGGAGGAAAACATGAAGACTTTAAGAAGGTTTTTTAAGGACAACAATGCGTTCGGAGTAGTGGAGATCGTTCTTATCATAATCGTCATCGTAGCGCTTATCGTCATCTTTCGCGATGAGATCATGGCACTTGTTACGAAGGCGTTCGGAACGATCACAGAAAAGACGGATGAGATCGTGAACATATGAGAGAAAAGGGATCTGTTACGATTTTTCTGTCATTCACGTTCCTTGTCATCATGTCACTTGTTCTTGTCCTCCTCGAAGGAGCGAGGAGCAGGGCGGCGGCAGCGATCGCCGATATGCAGCTTACTACATGCGTAGAATCACTTCTGGGAGAGTATTATCGTCCCCTCTATGAAAAATACAGTGTTTTCGGGATAGATACTTCCTTTGACGGCAGGACTTCCGATCCGGGGGAACTTGAGGCCCTGATGAGCAGCTACGCGGGAGAAAGCTCCTTTGGCCTTTCGATCGACGAGTGCGACATTACAGCGACCAAACCGTTCCTTACAAAGAACGGAGAGGGCTTCCTCAGGCAGGTGGTCGAATACGAAAAGTACTGCGCGGCGGTTGATACGATCGGATCGCTTCTTGAAAGGTTCGGGATCCTCTCGAAAGAGAGCGGGGTCTATAAGCTGTATGAACGACAGATGGAGATCGAGGACAGGCTTGCCGTTATCGATCGAAACACGCTTCTTCTTATGGAGAAGATCGACGGATTGGTGTGCAGCGGGGCATGTGTCGGTGATGTTCACGAACTGTTTGTGAAATCATTTATGACGCGTGGCATAGATCCTGTCAGCGCCGGGATCAATAACCCGGATGTATGGCTGCTTCTGGAGGATAAGTATTTTAATCCGGTTATATACGCGGAAGGGGCTGAGGAGAGACTTGAGGAGGCTATCCCCGAAATCGAACGACGCGACGAGATAAAAAAGAAAATCAGCGAACTGACAGTTGAAAGGCAGTCTCTGTCGGAGGCGATAGGTGCAAAGTCAGAAGAGCTCAGCAGGCTCCTTGAAGAGGAGCAGGCCGACCGAGACAAAGAGAAGAAGGACTCCGGGAAAAAGGACGACGGAGGCGAAGCGGCGGAGCCTGAAGAGAGCGAGGCCGTGACAGCCCTCAGAAGTGAGATCGCCGGACTGTCGGAGAGCTTGAGCGAGCTGAATACCGAGATCCGGAAGCTTTCCGAAGAGGCGGACAAGATAAACAAAAGCATCAACGATCTGGTCCTTACGGCAGGGGTCTATACAGATGAGCTGATGCGAAAGGTGAGCGGATGCCTTCTTGAAGCGAGGGAGGCAGTCGAGCTGATCAAAGAGGATCACAGCATTGTTGAGACAACAAAACCCATGATCGAGACTTTCGAATCTCTGCTTGAGGGAAGCAAGGGGATCATTTCGGACGAGATGTACCGATCTTTGCAATTGTCTGTCAAGCAAATGCGACGTTTTACGGGCATGGATGGGACACAGCCGGATTTTGCGGCGATGGAGGAAAGTCTGAAGACAGATGTAGGAGTCCTCGCAGATATTGAAACGGGTGCGTTCATCAGCAGCGATATCGCGACAGCGACGCTTTCGGAGGTTTCTGCGGCCGGTGTTTCGCGCTGGGTCGAGAGAGTCAAAAAGGTCAGGACAAGGATCGGAGATTTTTCATATGACAAACTTGTATTTGATTACAGTGAGATGCGACCGGACAAGATCCTGTGCGAACTCACCGATGGGCTTAAGAGGACTGTCGCTGAAGGATTCATGGACCTTCTGATCGGTTCAGACAAAGTATCGGACAAAAAGATCGGAGTAAGAACACGGCCTTCCGACCTTTTGGGAAAGGATGTCGATGAAGTACTTGACGCGGGAAAAGTCCTCGCCGAGGAACTTGGGAAGGAGTCCGGAGCGGAAAGTTTTGTAAAAACAGACGCGACCAAAGTCCTGGACGGCGCGACGGAGCTTCTCGAAGAAGGAGAAGTGAGCATACATGACAAGCTGTTACTGCTTCTTTATGTCTCGGAACATTTCGGAAATCTTTTTGACAGGGAACTGTCCGCGCAAAGTGCTCTCGCATACGAGCAGGAATACATCCTTTGCGGGAATCGGTCGGATGCTGAAAATCTTGCGGAAACCGCATCACGGATAATGTTTGTGAGGATGATCCCGACTACCGCATATGTGATGTCAAATTCCGGTCTGCGCACAAAGGCATCGGAGATGGCAACGGCGCTTGTGGGATTCACAGGTCTCAAATTCCTTACTCTGATCGTCAAATATATGATCCTGTTCGCATGGAGTGCAGAGCAGGCACTTGTGGAAACAGCTGCCGTGCTGGCCGGCAAAAAGGTTCCGATCCTTACAACCTCCGCAAGCTACTGTATTGACAGTTTCGATGTGTCCGTCATCACATACGACGGTATCCGTGACAAAGTGAAGAGCTTTAAAGAATCAGAGGTCTGTCTGATGTACGGGGACTATCTGACCCTGTTTCTTCTGTCAGAGTCTTGCGAGGAGACTTGCTTCAGAGCTATGGACGTGATCGAAGAGAATATGAGGTGGGCGTATGACGACACTTTTCTTCTTGAAAACTGCATCACCGGATTTGATGCAAGGATCGTTTTCTCATGTCCTTCACGATATATCGGAATCTTTGACGGTCTGTATGCAGACCTTGAGACACCCTCCGGATACGGCTTTGTCCGAAGCGACAGCGTGAGTTATTTTTAATCTTTCGGGTCTGCCTGTCTGTCCCTGATGTCTGTTTTTTCATCATGTAATCCCTTAAATAAATCAAACTGATATCGAAAGGACAGCGACACATCTCACCTTGTGCGGGTGACGCCGCACATGCATCAGGAACAGACAAACAGACCCGAGGAAAAAGAAAGAGGAAGGATGAAAGGCAGGAAAATAAAGCGGTCAGACAAAGGTCTTCTTCGGGGATCACTTACGGTTGAAGCTTCTTTGGCTTTCCCTATCTTTCTGTTCGCGCTTTTTGCTCTGATAAACATCTTCAGGTTCATCGGAACCGAGTACGAGATCGAACATGCCGTTTTTACGGCAGCGAGGAAGATCACTTCGTTTGGAAGCCTTGCGGATGTGGCGGACGGGCTTTTCCCGGATGTTGACGGCATAGCCGGCAGGATCGTAGACGAGACGGTCATCGGTACCGCTGTCAGGCAGGAACTTGATGATGAAGTTCTCATGCAGGTGAAGGGCGGCACGTGGGGATTGTCGTTCTCCGGTTCGGAGCTGTTCAGTGATGACGTGATCCGGATCAAATGCAGCTATGATCTGAAGGTGCCTTTTCTGATCTTTGCGGATCCGATAGAGATTCCGGTCAGTCACAGCGTATCCTACAGGTATTTTAACGGTCATGAGGTCCCGACAGTTCTTACCGAGGCGGATCCCGAATCTACAGAGGAAGATGAGAGCGGAGAATACGTTTATATCACAGAGACCGGAAGCGTTTATCACGTCACCGGAAACTGTTCGGCGATCAGGATATCGCGTCGTGAAATGGTGTTCGGATCGCTTTCGGGAGCAAGGAACAACAGTGGAGGAAAGTATAAACCTTGCGAACGGTGTGCATCGGGAGACCCTCCGGCGGTGATCTATGTGACCGATGACGGAGACAGGTACCACTTCAAAAAAGACTGTTCATCACTTAAAAGAACTGTCACCCGGATCAAAAAGGATGAGGCGGTCGAAAAAGGATACAGGGCGTGCAAGAGATGCGCGGGAAAGGAGTGACATATGACAGTGATAGGAACCGGGATGATGGGAGCGTATCTGGTGGCGGCAGCCTTTTCCGATATCAGGACTAAGCATCTGCACAGGTGGTTTCTGGCGATCGGAATCATCCCTGCTGTTCTGCTGAGGCTCGGTATGGACAGTCCGGGTCTTGCGGACATGCTGGGAGGGATAGCGGTCGGATTGTTCTTCCTTGCTGCTTCGATACTGTCGGGAGGACGATTTGGAAAAGCGGACGGGGTAATTTTGCTGTATTTGGGCGCCGCACTCGGTTTTACGTGTGCCGCGAGTCTGGCGGTCCTGGCGTTTTTTCTGTCCGCTCTGGTCATGACGGTGTTGCTCGTCATGAAGAAGATCACGATGAAAGGGAGTCTGCCGTTTGTTCCGTTTCTTCTTGCGGCATATACGGCAGTCATGTTTTCGGTGGTGGTATGAAGGGGATCGTTACGGTGGAAGCGGCATTCGTTTTTCCTTTTATCATATGCGTCATAATGGCGGTCATTTGGCTGACGTTCTTTATGTTCGGAAAGGTCGGTGCCATGTGTGACTGTGACAGGTTACTCCTCGGGGAAGAAAGAAATTATCGTGATACGGGGAATACGGACAACCCGGCTTTTTTCGGGGATGCCCGTAAGGAGCTGTCAGGGTACCCTCTTGCGAACTGTACGGTTTCAAGGTGCTACGGCGAGTACGGAGAGCTGACGGTCGAGTATGTTCTTGAGTCGGATACGGTCGCCGGTCTTGTGCCGGACGGCCTGAAGAAAGCGATCACGGGGGACCCGACCGTCAGAAAGATAAAAGCCGACAACAGGATCGGGTACGCAAGATACATATCTGTAGGGAAAAGCATTTACACCAGGGTCAAGGGATATGCGAGGGGATGGCGAAATGGAGATTGAAAAAAAGAGAGAGCTCGGAACACAGAGATTACTTATATCAACTGAAGAGGAGAGAGAGGATTTTCGCGAAAGGATGATGCTCGAAAACGAGATCTGCGGACATCTTCCGTTCAGCATACGTCGCATCAACGGCCGAAAGACCTACGAATACAACATCGAGGGATTGTCCTCTTTGGAAGAAGAGTCGGAGAAAAAGCTCGGCTTTTGGGTGATCAAGGCACTTGCGGGAGGACTTGCGGAGATTGTCGATGCCGGAGCGCCGTTCCTTTTGCGGGAAGACGATTATGTGGTAACACCGGGGACTGTTTTCATAGATAAAAACAGCAAAGAGCTGAAGCTGGTATATTGCCCGGGTTACGGACAAAGTCTTAAGGAACGGCTTGAGGCGCTGATGGAATTCTGCCTCGATACGATAGACTACGATGACAGTCTTGCGGTCCGAAGTGTCTATGGTCTTTACATGAGAGTGAGGGACGGGTGCTCGCTGCGTCAGCTCAGGGAACTTGTGAGAGAGATCGAGGAGACTCCCGCTAAGGACTCAGCCGGGGAAGGCAGTAAAGAAAGATCCGGCCAAGCGGATCTGCGGGTCGAAGAAGAACCGACACCCGCATCTGTCATGAAGTACTATCCTGAGGTAGTCCCTCCCTGCCCCGTCAAACGCAGTCCAAAACAATTTGTGCGTGACTTTTGGGACAGCGCGGACAAACGGGTGAGGCTGACATTGCTTGCTGTGATCGGAGGGTATGCGGTTCTTTCTCTTGCGGTGCTGTCGGGAAAGTTTGAGAGTCTTTCACGGAAAGTGATGGGGATCCCGGCGTGGATTCCCGTGATGATCGCGGCAACGGCTGTTTGCTTGACTATGATCGTTCGTATGATCAGGTCGACAGTCCGGCTTCTCGGCAAAAAGTCCTCCGGGAAGGAAGAGCCTGATGATAACGAGACGGTTTTAATGATCGGTAGCGGAACAAGGGAGAGTCTTATCCTTGTTTCGGACGGTATGCCCGGTCTCAGCACCGACCGTTTCCCTTGCGTGATAGGAAAAGACGGGAGTTATTGTGACATCGCGGTCGATGCGAAAGGAGTGAGCAGGAAGCATTTTAGGATTGACAGGAACAGCAAGGGAGAAGTAACGGTTGAGGACCTCAATACCATAAACGGTACATTCCTGAACGGGCACAAGCTTGCTCCCAATATGTCCGTCGAGCTCCGCGAGGGAGACGAACTGTCTTTCGGGAGCGTCTCATACTACGTCAACCACTTGGAATAGTCTGTGGTAATTGTGTCCGTTGACCCGGAAATATGAGTTTTCAATGGAATTGTTTACTTTCCTCTGATATGCTACAATATTCTGTAGTGCTTCTGCAGCGGGCAGAAGATCATTGAATTATCCGGGGGAACAAGGATGAATATCAACATTTATTACGGCGGCAGAGGTTTGATCGAAGATCCCTCGCTTTATGTTATGGACAAGCTCACGGGAGTGCTTGACGAGGTTCGTGTTCATGTTGAGAGGTACAACCTCTATGAGAATAAGAGTGCGATCGCAATGATGGTCAACACCCTGAAGGAAGCCGACGGTGTGATACTTGTGGCCAGTGTCGAATGGCTCGGGATCGGCGGGCTCCTTCAGCAGTTCCTTGACGCTTGCTGGCTCTATGCCGACCGCAATATCCTCAGCAAGCTTTACATGTTCCCCGTTGTTATCTCGACTGCGGGTGGTGAGAGAGAAGCGCAGTGCATGCTCACAAGAGCATGGGAGCTCCTCGGAGGCAAGGTCTGCGAAGGCATCTGTGCCTTTGTTGACGATCAGACTGATTTTGAGACGGATCCCCAGATCCTGAACCTCATTGAGAAAAAGGGAGAAGACATCTACCGCATTGTTCACCAGAACGCACCCGTTTTCAAGTCGAGCGCGCGTATGGATCACGGAAGGTTCACGCAGGCTCCGGCAGCGGGACTCACGCCTCAGGAAAGCGAGCAGCTCTCGGAGTACGTTTCCAACGATTCATACGTTCAGAAGCAGAAGAAGGATGTCGAGCTGCTTTCGCAGAAATACAGAAACATCCTTGATACAGGCAGGGATGAGTCAAAGCAGGAATTCATCAAAGAGATCAAAGACGGTTTTGTCAGATCGGGCGAACCGATCGAAGCCGTTTTCTCGATAGAGATGACCGATACGGGCAGGACGCTCGTGATCGAGATCAAAGACAACGACCTTAAGGTCTACTACGGAGAGGCATCGGCACCCGATGTCGAGGCCAAGACCACCCGCGAAGTGGTCAACAAGCTTGTCAGAGGAAAGCAGACATTCCAGGGCGCATTCATGTCGGGAGTGCTCAGCAGCAAGGGAGACTTTAAGCTCCTCAGATCCTTTGACCAGTTCTTCCGTTTTTCTTCGTTGATGTAAGGGACAAATAGGGATAAATCAAAAATGCACCGAAGTAGGTGCATTTTTCTTTACCTTTCACTCCTCTATAACCCTGAAATCCATGTAGTCGAACGGGATCTCTTCATGAAAGCAGTCCGGACCGAACCGTGTGCGCGAGTGATGCTGAAAGTCGCGGATGTTGAGGTCGAGCCACGTGGGAACGGCGAGGTCGAATTCGCGACATGCAGCTTCAAGAGAGGACATGACTTTTTTTGTTCTAGAAACGTCACGGTAATCTTCTATGACCGTGTCTTTTATAAGGTGAGTGTCTTTAAACAGTCTGACCCAGATCCGCATTATGATAGCTCCTTTTTGCGACTTGTGCTGCAGAACGCCCTTCTCAACCCGAATTGACCGTTGCATGGCGGGCATTTTTATGTCACCGTTTTTAATGACCGCATTCCGACGTGATCGTATGTTATGTGATGCTTTTTGACCTGCGCAATCTTTAATGACCGCATTCCGGTGTGATCGTCTGTTGTGCGATGTCGGTTTTGTTGTCTTTTATGATTATATATTCGGGGGCATTCGGGGGCAAGATAAAAGAGTAGAAAAATTGGCCGTCATGGATCCGTGTTCGCTTGTATTTAGGAAACGCTTCTATTATAATCTACTCTGTAGGTGAATGCGGCGAAGCCCGCAAAAAAGAACAAGGGACGGACCTTTCATGTCATACCTCGCACTGTACAGAAAATACAGGCCGTCAACTTTCGACGAAGTAAAAGGCCAGGATCATATAGTTACGACCCTCAGGAATCAGCTAAGGACGGGTCGTATTGGTCATGCTTACCTTTTCTGCGGTACGAGAGGAACAGGTAAGACTTCGATCGCGAAGATCTTTGCCAAGTCCGTCAACTGTGAGTCGCCCGTTGATGGCAGTCCCTGCGGACAGTGCAGGATCTGTAAGAGCATCGAGGACGGAAGTTTCATGAACGTCATCGAGATCGACGCAGCCTCCAACAACGGTGTTGACAGTGTCAGACAGATCGTTGACGAGATAAAGTATTCTCCTTCGGAAGGCAAATATCGCGTCTACATCATCGACGAGGTTCACATGCTGTCGACCGGAGCTTTCAATGCGCTCCTCAAGACTCTTGAAGAGCCCCCGTCGTATGTGATCTTTATCCTTGCCACGACCGAAGTTCACAAGATCCCGATCACCATCCTTTCGAGATGCCAGAGGTACGATTTCAGACGTATCAGCGTTGAGACGATCGCGGCACATCTCGGGGAGATCCTTGAGTCGGAGGGTATTGGCGCTGAGCCGAAAGCTCTTGAGTACGTTGCAAGAGTTGCGGATGGATCCATGCGAGACGCGGAGAGTCTGCTCGATCAGTGCATCGCGTTCTACCTCGGACAGGATCTTACATATGACAAGGTTCTGGAGATCCTCGGCGGACTCGATAACGAGACGTACGCCGGACTCCTCAGATATACGGTGAAGGGTGACGTTGCCAGAGCGCTGGGCGTGTTTGATGACGCGATGATCCAGGGCAAAGACCCGGCGAGGTTTGTCACCGAGTTCATCACATATATCAGGAATGTCCTGATCGCGAAGACTACGCCCAGACCCGAAAGAGTCCTTGAGTATTCAAACGAACAGATAGAGCTCTTAAAGAACGAGGCGACTTACTACAGCACCGGAACTATCATCCGGTATATCAGGGTCCTTTCGGAGCTTTCCGGAAAGCTCAGGTTCGCGACCCAGAAGAAGGTACTGACAGAAGTTTCCCTCATCAAGCTGTGTGTTCCCGAAACAGAGAGCGACAGTGCCGCGCTGCTTGGGCGCATAGAGAAGCTCGAGGCTGCACTTTCCGAGATTGCAAGGAACGGAGTGGTCCGGACGGAGGGAGCACCTGCGGTGGTTCAGAGCCCTGATGAGCCGGAGGAAGAGGATGACGTGGTAATCCCCGTCCTCGACGAGGAGATGCAGAAGATCGGAGCGTCGTGGGACAGGATCGTGGGAGCCATGAAGGGCCCCATCCTCGTCACCGAACTTAAAGGTGTGATCCCGACGGCGGGTGCGGACGGCAAACTCGTGCTCAATTTCTGCGAGAAAGAGTCTCCGGACGGCACGGAGGACCTCCTTCACAACGAAGCGACCGGCAAGGCGTTCATAGAGCGGATCTGCAGCAGCGTCAAGGAAGTTACGAAGAGTCTGCTCGGGATGAACATTGAGGTTACCTACAAGATCGAAAAAGAAAGGAAGTTCAAGGCGCTCAAGAAAGTCGATATTTCGGATCTTGTGGCGGCGGGAGTTCCGATCAATACTGAATTATAAACATTAATCAAATACAGGAGGACTGACATGGCCAAGAGAGGCGGATTTCCCGGAGCATCGATGCCCGGAAACATGAACAATCTGATGAAGCAGGCACAGAGGATGCAGCGTCAGATGGAAGAAAAGCAGAAGGAGCTTGAGGAGAAGGAGTGGGAGGCTTCAGCCGGCGGCGGTGCCGTTAAGGTAAAGGTTTCCGGAAAGAGAGAAGTGACATCGATCGAGATCAGTCCCGAGGTGGTTGATCCCGAGGACATCGAGATGCTCACAGATCTTATCATGGCAGCTACAAACGAAGCGCTTCGAAAGGTTGACGAGAGCAAGAACGATATGTTCAGCGATCTAGCAGGCGGCCTCGGTGGATTTGGCGGAGGTTTGCCGGGACTCTTCTGATCCGGCAGGAAAGCAGGAGTTTTTCTGAATGAATTATTACAGTGAAAAGATCGACCGCTTGATCGAGCAACTCGGCAGTCTTCCCGGGATCGGGAACAAATCGGCACAGAGACTTGCGTTTCATATCCTGAACATGCCGAAGGAAAGGGTTAGGTCCCTTACGGACACGATCACGGATGCCAGAGAGAACGTCAGGTACTGCAAAGAGTGCTTCACATTGACCGACAAGGAGATCTGTCCTATCTGCAGCAATGCAGGGCGCGACAAGACGACCATCATGGTTGTAGAGACGACCCGTGACCTTGCAGCCTACGAAAAAACCGGGAAGTTTAACGGAGTGTACCACGTTCTTCAGGGCGCGATATCTCCGATGCTCGGGATCGGACCGGCCGACATAAGACTCAAGGAGCTTATGACCAGGCTTCAGGGAGATGTGAAGGAAGTCATCATCGCGACAAATTCGAGCCTTGAGGGAGAGGCCACGGCGATGTACATCAGCAAGCTCATCAAGCCGGCGGGGATCAAGGTAACGAGGATCGCGAGCGGTATTCCGGTCGGCGGGGACCTCGAATATATCGATGAAGTTACGCTCTTACGTGCGCTTGAAGGACGTAAGGCACTATAGAAGGTATGGGTTTGATCGTTTATTAATTTCCCAAAAGGAGGAAACGAAATATGGGTGAAGCAAATATCCTGAACGGTGGGGTTGAGGCGCTCAGTGAGATCAGAGGAAGTCTGTTGCATCTCGATACATTAAAGAAGTCGTCGGCCGAGCAGGCACAGACGAGACAGACTCTCGAGAAGGAGATCTCCGCAAAGCAGAAGGCCATGGACAAAGAGATCGAGACTACCGTCTCCAAGAGGATCTCGGAGCTTGAGGATTCCTTTGACAGTCAGATCGACAAGACCAAGAGCAGGATCAAGGAAGAGAAGGCCAGACGCGGTAAGACCAAGGATGAGAAGATCACCGAGCGTATCGGTGCCGAGACCGCGGACCAGCATGAGCAGATCCGCAGCATCAAGCAGGAGATCAAGGGAACCTTCACGAAGGATCATATTTTCAGGATCTTTAATACAAGGTATTTCTTTGCGCTGTTCCTTCCCGGCTGTATCAGTGATTACCTACTTATATTACTGACAGTCATCGTATTGGCAGGCTTGCCTTTCGGGATCTATTGGCTGCTCGGACTTGAGAACATATGGATCCTGATCGCAATGTACGCAGGTGAACTACTACTCTTTGGCGCATCGTTTTTCTTCATATTTAAGAAAGTACGCAACAAGCATCTCGCAGCACTCAGAGAAGCAACATCCCTCAGAGAAGAGATCAAGGAGATCAAGAAGGGTATCAAAGCCAAGGCCAAGGGCATCCGCAAGGATCGCGACGAGTCCGGTTACGGACTTGAGAGCTTTGACCAGAGCATCGGTGAGCTTGAGACCACGCTCGCCGGTATCGTTGAGCAGAAGAAGCAGGCACTCACATCCTTTGAGAGCACAACAAAGCCCGATATTATCAATGAGATCCGTGTGAAGTATGTTGATGATATCGAAGCCCTCAAGAAGCAGAACGAGGAAGCTGCCCGCGTCCAGAAGGAAGCGGACGACGAGATCAGCGCCATCACGATGGAAATCTCGCAGAACTACGAAGCATATCTCGGCAAAGAGAACCTTAAGGTGTCCGTTATCGACAGCCTTATCGAGATCATAAATAACGGCTCGGCACTCAATGTGTCCGAGGCGCTTGAAGCATATAAGAAACAGATCGAGGCCGCAAAGGCTGCCAAATAAGCGTTATGATCCATCAGATCTGTAAAAGGACGGCATGAGAGAATTCGACGAACACGAGCAAGATGAGCAGATCGAGCAGAGACCCCGCCGCGGACGGGGCTCTGTTTTTGCGTGCATTTTTCTGGGTGTTACGGTTGTCGCACTCATCATAGTCCTCATAATAACATCCCGAGGGGGATTCACCGGAGTCGAGCTGACCTCGCAGCGTGACATTCTTTCGGCCTCAAAGGTTATGGGCACGCAGGACGGGTTCTGCGCCTATAACAGAGACGGCGCGGAGGGCTACAGCGACAGCCTCAAGACGATCTGGAACATTTCCTATGATTTTATCGATCCGATAGGAAGGGCAAGCGGTGACAAATGCGTGTTCGCGGACAGGGGCGGAACGGATGCCTGCGTTACGGACAGCACCGGTGATGTTACGACACTGCGAATGCCCGGTCAGATCCGCGAGGCGTGCATATCGGAGACCGGTATCAGTGCGTTCCTTTGTGACGGCGGCGAACAGGATTATATCTACCTTTATAATTTCAAGGGTGAGAAACTCCTTGAGATCAGGACAGACGTGAGAACTGTGGGATTCCCTGTTGCGATCGCACTCTCACCCGACGGCAAGAGACTTGTTACTTCCTATATAGTAATAGAAGAGGAACAGAGCTGCCGTGTGACGTTCTACAATTTCGGCGATGTAGGGCAGAACTATTCCGACAAGATCGTCGGGAGTTTCAGCTACGATGACGAGATAGTACCTTACATCACATTCGTTGACAGTGAGCACGTATGCACCTGTGCAGAGTACAGCGCTTCGATATTCCGCTTCCGCGAGATCCCTGAAGAGCTCACCCGCATAGATTATGAAGGAAGTGTTAAGGGTATCGATGTGTGTGACGAGGTCATCGCGATCGCATCGCAGGATGTCGGAAGCGCCACTACGATCAGACTCTACGATAAAGAGGGCAAGATGTTGTCCCACGCCAAGACGAATATCGACTTCGACGAGATCAGGGTCAGGAACAGGGAGCTGTTCATCACCTGCAGCGACGCGTTTGTTATCTACGACAGGGACGGAGACGAGAAGATCAGGACGACGATCCCTTACAGGATAGAAGCCGTGTTTCCGACCGGAGACAGTGACAGGTACATGATCGCGGTTCCGGGTAAAGTGTTTATGGCACAGCTCGTGCGCGGCACGAAAGAGGAGCCGGCAGATGAGCCCGGCGAGGAGGCTGATACTGATGCAGCCGAAGATCCTGATACTGAGACTGCCGGTGATTCTGATGCAGATACCGGCACCGGGACTTCTCCGGAGGATGAAGATGATATAAATCAGAACGAGGGCCTCGGCTACGAAGACGGGCGGGATGAGAGTCTAAACGTCACGGATGAGGCACTGAACGGATAAAGGGCAATCGGGACAGAATGCTGAACGGATTACGTAACGATCCGCGATGGATCGGTGTGGGAAAACGGGATGCTCGGAGATGGATCGATGATCAGTTGACAGTCGCATTGGGAAGGAGGATATCGTGAGTGGATTTATGAAGAAAGCCCTTGAGGAAGCATATGAGGGAATCCGAAACGGACACGGCGGTCCTTTCGGATGCGTGATAGTTAAAGACGGGGAAGTCGTGGGCAGAGGACATAACCGTGTGCTCCAAAAGCATGACCCCACATGCCACGGCGAGATGGAAGCGATCAGGGATGCCTGCGCCAATCTTGGGACTCATGATCTTTCGGGTTGCGAGCTTTACACAACAGCCCAGCCCTGCCCCATGTGTCTGGGCGGAATCCTTTGGGCCAACATTTCACACGTCTACTACGGATGCAACATAGGCGACACCGACAGGATCGGCTTCAGGGACGAGAAGTTCTATACCAACTGGGACAACAGCTCCGACCCTTCGTTCATGGAGGAGTTTGAAAGAGGCGAGTGCCTGAAGCTGTTTGATGATTATGCGAGCGGAAGTGCGCAGAGGTACTAAGCTAAGCCGGCAGCCGGGCTGATGATAAGAGACAAACCTTAAGGAAGAAGCAGAGATGTTTCTTCCTTCTTTAATGCCTATGTCAAAGGATCAGACTCTTCCTATATTTAATCCGGAAGAGTTTGCGTAATTGTATGAAAATACCGCAAAATTACGCAAAAAAACTTTCATTTAAAAACCAAATATTGTTGTTGACACGGTAAAAAGTGGGTGATATAATAGCTTTTGCTGACGCGCCAAAAGGCAACAAAAAGAGCGCTGAAGTAAACAAGAGTACCTTGATAATCGAATAATGAAACAACCTTGAAATTTCTTGAATAATTTCTAGGACGTAGACATATGTCTACTACCCAAAAACAGTAAAAACGGGGAAACAAAGTGCTAAATTAATAGCCGCGTTGATCCGCTAAGAATCAAAACTTTAACATGAGAGTTTGATCCTGGCTCAGGATGAACGCTGGCGGCGTGCTTAACACATGCAAGTCGAACGGAGACTGCGATTGAAGCTGAAGTAGCTTGCTATGGATGTGGATATCGTATTCTTAGTGGCGGACGGGTGAGTAACGCGTGGGTAACCTACCTCATACAGGGGAATAGCAGTTGGAAACGACTGATAAAACCGCATAAAACGGCAGCAGGGCATCCTGCAACCGTCAAATATTTATAGGTATGAGATGGGCCCGCGTCTGATTAGGCAGTTGGCGAGGTAACGGCTCACCAAACCGACGATCAGTAGCCGGCCTGAGAGGGTGAACGGCCACATTGGGACTGAGACACGGCCCAAACTCCTACGGGAGGCAGCAGTG
>JAEEGI010005250.1_pt1 | contig 29885 bp, 20 predicted proteins | sample 8958751 | NCBI WGS metagenome assembly JAEEGI01 (sample SAMN16246545, study PRJNA631951) | gut metagenome | biome: gut microbiome; feature: rumen; material: KS-attached | host: Bos | place: Iran: Karaj | collected 2018-10 | reverse complement strand
GTAGGAGTTTGGACCGTGTCTCAGTTCCAATGTGGGGGACCTTCCTCTCAGAACCCCTACTGATCGTCGGCTAGGTGGGCCGTTACCCCGCCTACTACCTAATCAGACGCATCCCCATCCCTTAGCGGTAAACCTTTAATCCAATTCAGATGTCCTCTTCGGATAACATAGGGTGTTAATCCGACTTTCGCCGGGCTATGCCCTACTAAGGGGAAGGTTGGATACGCGTTACTCACCCGTGCGCCGGTCGCCGACAAGGAAAGCAAGCTTTCCTCTCGCTGCCCCTCGACTTGCATGTGTTAAGCCTGTAGCTAGCGTTCATCCTGAGCCAGGATCAAACTCTTCATTGTAAAAAGTATCTTCATTCTATTGCTAGAACATAATCTCTGTCACAGAACGACTATCCAAATCCAAGAAATTGAAAACGGTTCGTTTCTTCTACCCAAGCACCTGTACATTATTAATAATATAAAGGCGCTCGCTTCTTGTACTACTTCTGTCTATGTAAATCTTTCAAAGAACTCTTTCTTCATGCCCTCATCTCTAGTTTTTGAGCGAAAGCGGGTGCAAAGGTACTGCTTTTTTCCGAACCGCCAAAACTTTTCGAGAAAAATTTTCAGTTTCAGGACGAAAAAACTACAAGTCTTGACAAACATCAAGAACGGAAAAGGTATACACCTTATTATATATTACGCGCGCGATGGATTTTAGGACACCCACACATCCCCTGACACACCACCGCCACCCAGACGCTACACAGGCGCTACCCTGGCAATACAAATCCCGGCTTTTTGAGTTAATTTCTGATAAAAAGATGATTTTTGACCAAAAAGTTTGTAACTTCGCGGCGGTAATTCAAAATAACATCATAATTAATTAACAACATAAAGATGAAAAAGTACATGATCGGAATTGTTGTCGCAATTAGTCTGCTGGCAACAAGTTGTGGAAACATGGGACAAGTCCTGAGTGCTATGAGTAACGGAACAGGTATCATCAATGCCATCTCCAGCGTTATCGGACTAGACAAGGTATCGGCACAGAACCTGATAGGCACATGGCATTACGACGGCCCAGGCTGTGCCTTCACCAGCGAAAACCTCCTAGCCAAAGCCGGCGGCGAGGTGGCAGCAGTACAGATTGAAGAAAAAATGAAGCCTTACTACCAACAGGTAGGCCTCTCGGCAGCAAACACGACCATCACGTTCAAGGAAGACGGCACTTTCTCTTCTACGATTGCGGGTACGCCATTCAGCGGAACTTTCACATTTGATGTTGCCTCCCAGCAGATTAAGCTGAAAGGCATGTTGCTTTCAATCAACTGCTATGCCAAGAAGGAGGCCAACGGCATCTCCATCCTGTTTGAGGCCAAAAAACTGTTGACGGTGCTCCAGACAATGTCGGCTCTGAGCGGAAACGCCAATCTCCAGACCATCAGTGATCTGAGTAAGAACTACGAAGGCGTACGCGTTGGTTTCGACATGAAAAGGTAACTAACAGACTTTTTAAAAAGAATTTCTGCAAAAATATGCAGAAATATTTGGTCGGCTGCAAAATTTTAGGTAATTTTGCAGCCGATTTCTGAATAAATATACCAACATGAAAGTAAAAAACAACCGATTGGAGGCGCTGAGACTCATCATTTCGAGTCAACAACTGGGAAGTCAGGACGAGTTGCTGAACGCCTTACAGAAGGAGGGATTCAAACTAACGCAGGCCACGCTGAGCCGTGACTTGAAACAGCTGAAAGTGGCTAAGGCAGCCTCTATGAGTGGCAACTATGTATATGTCTTGCCCAATGAGACGATGTATAAACGCATCAGCACCCCCAACAGCGTCCGCGAGATGATGAAGGTGCCCGGTTTCGTCAGCATCAACTTCTCAGGCAATCTTGGTGTCATCAAGACACGTCCCGGCTATGCGAGTTCAATCGCTTGGAACATTGACAACAGTGACATTCCAGAAATCATCGGCACCATCGCTGGCGATGACACCATTTTCATCGTCATCAAAGAAGGAGTCAAACCTCAGGAGGTGACTGAAGCCCTGAGCGATGTCGTCCCTAACATGCGTTAAGCATAATTATACTGACTTTACTGATTAAATAGATATGGAAAAAGAAACAGAAATAGAAGTCTTGGTGGCAGGCCCCGAACACGAGATCTACGTCGACACCATTCTTGACACAATCGCCGAGGCGGCAAAGGTGCGAGGGACTGGTATTGCCAAACGCACCCACGAGTATCTGACCAAGAAGATGCTGGAGGCCAAGGCCGTCATCGCCCTGACGAAAGAGGACAAGCGCTTTGCCGGTTTCAGCTACATCGAAACATGGGAGAACCAGCAATATGTGACCACCTCGGGTCTGATTGTTCACCCCGACTTCAGAGGGCATCATGTAGCTAAACGCATCAAAGACATGACCTTCACACTGGCACGCACCCGTTGGCCTCACGCCAAAATCTTCTCTCTGACGAGTGGAGCAGCAGTGATGGCCATGAATACCGCCCTAGGCTATCAGCCAGTAACCTTTGCCGACCTCACTGATGACGAGGCATTCTGGAAAGGCTGTGAGGGTTGCGTGAATGTCGACGTGCTGCACCGCACAGGTCGCAAATACTGCATCTGCACAGCAATGCTCTATGACCCGACGGAACATCTGCCCGCAAAACTTCCAGATGAAGTCATATCACGCATCAATCATTTACAGGAATTAGAAGAAAAATAAAAAAATATAAAGAATATGGCAAAGAAGAAAGTTGTAGTAGCCTTTTCTGGTGGGCTTGATACCAGTTACACCGTAATGAAACTGACTCAGGACGGCTGGGACGTCTATGCCGCCTGCGCCAACACGGGTGGTTTCAGCGCAGAACAGCTGAAGACCAACGAGGAGAACGCCTATAAGCTGGGAGCCGTAAAGTATGCCACCCTCGACGTTACTCAGGAGTATTATGAGAAATCACTCAAATATATGATCTTCGGCAATGTGCTGCGTAACAACTGCTACCCCATCTCGGTATCCAGCGAACGCATCTTCCAGGCTATCGCTATCGCGCGTTACGCGAAAGAGATAGGTGCCGACGCCATTGCTCACGGCTCAACAGGTGCCGGCAACGACCAGATCCGTTTCGACATGACCTTCCTTGTGATGGCACCCGGTGTGGAGATCATTACTCTCACACGCGACAAGAAACTGACCCGTAAGGAAGAGGTGGATTATCTGAACGAACACGGCTTCTTCGCAGACTTCACCAAACTGAAGTACAGCTACAACGTAGGTATCTGGGGCACCAGCATCTGCGGCGGTGAACTGCTCGACCCCACACAAGGTTTGCCTGAGGATGCCTATCTGAAGCACGTGACAGCCAAAGAGCAAGAGTCGCTGTTGAAGATTACTTTCGAAAAAGGCGAGATTGTTGCTGTCAACGGTGAGAAGTTTGATGATAAAGTGAAGGCCATCCAAAAGATTGAAGAGATCGGCGCTTCTTACGCTATCGGACGTGATGCAAACGTAGGCGACACGATTATCGGCATCAAGGGTCGCGTAGGCTTTGAGGCTGCTGCTCCCAAACTGATTATCGAGGCACACCGTCTGCTGGAGAAGTCGACACTCTCCAAGTGGCAGCAGTATTGGAAGGATCAAGTGGCTAACTGGTACGGTATGTTCCTGCACGAGAGCCAGTATCTAGAGCCCGTAATGCCTGATATGGAAGCCATGCTGACCTCTAGTCAGCGCAACGTCACAGGAACCTCGATACTGAAACTACGTCCATACGGCTTTGAGACTGTAGGTATCGACAGCGCTAACGACCTGACGAAGAGCAAACTCGGAGAGTACGGAGAGACACAGACGGGCTGGACAGCCGACGAGGCCAAGGGCTTTATCAAGGTTTCAAGCACACCGCTGCGTGTTTACTACGGTATCCACAAAGACGAGCACCGGTAATAACTGCATCAGATTAACACGGAATTACACGGATATGATAAAAGTAGGAATATTAGGCGCAGCGGGATATACGGGTGGAGAGTTGATTCGTCTACTACTGAACCATCCTGATGCAGAGATCGTTTTTGCGAACTCTGAGAGCAACGCTGGGAATCTGATTAGCGACGTACACGAAGGTCTCATCGGCGAAGCTGACCTGAAGTTCACCGACCAGATGCCTTTTGAGGAGGTAGACGTCGTATTCTTCTGCTTCGGGCACGGAAAAAGCGAAGCCTTCCTAAAGGAGCACACGATCCCTTCACAAGTCAAGATCATCGACTTGGCACAAGATTTCCGCATCGCTGCGCCGACACACGACTATATCTATGGCCTCCCGGAAATCAACAAGGCTGAGATTGCGAAAGCACAACATGTGGCTAATCCTGGATGCTTTGCGACTTGTATCCAGCTCGGATTGCTGCCTGCCGCCAAAATGGGGCTATTACAATACGATGTAGCCGTCAATGCCATCACGGGTTCCACAGGCGCTGGCCAAAAACCAGGCAGTACAACCCACTTCTCGTGGCGCAACAACAACTTGAGCATTTACAAGCCCTTCACTCACCAACATCTGGCAGAAATCCGTCAGAGTTTGAAGCAGGTGCAGGGGCATCTTGATGTAGACATCGACTTTATTCCTTATCGTGGCGACTTTGCGCGTGGCATCTTCTGTACAGAGGTCATCCGCACCAAGGCTGATGCCGAGGAGATTATCGCTGGCTATAAAACATTCTATAAGGACACAGCCTTTACACACTACACAGATCATTCATTAGACCTGAAACAGGTAGTGAACACGAACAAATGTCTCGTACATATCGATATCTTCGAAAACAAAGTTCTTGTCACATCATGTATCGACAACCTCCTGAAGGGTGCTGTAGGACAGGCCGTGCAGAACATGAACATCATGTTCGGCCTCGATGAAACGGCAGGTCTTAGACTTAAGGCTTCCGCCTTCTAGAACACCCACGAGTATTTCCAAACAAGGGGCACTTATCGAAAATAAGTGCTCCTTATTTATTTTATTACATCTTTGAGTGTTACACAAACTTTGCAGAATGTATCCAAATACAAAAAAAATGTAATTTTAACACCAATATTAGAAATTTATATCTAATTTTGCATCCACATTATTATCAACGGCCTATTTATTTATAAATAAAGTAAATCAATCAAAACGAAACAAAACGATAAAAAATAACTAATTAAAGAAAAATTTTATGGTACAAAAACAAATCGCTAAACAACGGCATCATTGGAAGATTGCCGTCTGCGGACTGCTGATAGGTACCTCAGTCGTTCAGGGCTGTAAGGATGATGACGTCCTGACAGGTCAACCCTCATGGCTGGGTAACTCTATCTATGAGCGTCTGGAAGAGGACGGTCACTACACGACGATGCTGAAGCTGATTGACGATCTGGGGCAAAAGGAGACGCTAAGCCACACGGGATCGAAGACGCTGTTTGCGGCGAATGACTCGGCTTTTGAGCAATGGTATGGGCGAAACAGCTGGGGGGTGAACCGTTACGAGCAACTTTCATTGTCGCAGAAGAAACTTCTGCTGAACAACTCAATGATCAACAATGCCTATTTGATTGAGCTGATGTCGAACGCGAACGGTAATCCGCCTCTGGAGGGCAAATGTATGCGCCGAGAGACGGCGACGAGTGTGTTTGACTCGGTGGAATGGATACGACCAGAGGCGATGCCGAACACGCCAGCCTGGGCGAGGCTGAAGGAGCGGGGCAAGAGTATCGCCATCGTGAAGGACGCCACTGAAGCTCCGATGATTCACTTCCTGCCGGCCTTCATGAAACTGAACAAGATGAAGATGGAGGATTTGGAGATCCTGACGAACCACGAGGCGAAGAGTCTGGAGGAGGCCTGGGTGAACGGCAAGCGGGTAACAGAAAGGGACATCACGTGTAAGAACGGATATATCCAGAAGATGAGCGGGGTGACGGAATCGTCACCGAACATGGCGGAGATCGTGCATCAGCATCCTAGTGTATCGAAATGGGCGGGGATGCTGGACAGGTTCAGCGCTCCGTATCTGAACATCGCGGGGACGAGGGAGTATAACCGTCTGTACGGGACGGAGGACTCGCTCTATACGCTGCGCTACTTCAGCGAGATATCGGCGGGAGGACAGCCAAACACGACGACTCCGAACGGGGAGGCCGTAGGGGCTACGCTGAAATTCGACCCAGGATGGAACCAATATATCACGAAGGGTAACGACATGGGACAGGACGCGGGGGCGATGTTCGCTCCGACGAACGCAGCACTGGAGGCGTGGTGGAACGGCGAAGGAAAGGACCTGAAAGCGGAGTATCACGAGATAGACAGTCTGCCTGAAGCGACGATGGCGGCGCTGATCAACGTGAATCTGAGACCGACGATGACGGAGACCGTGCCCTCGAAATTCGACCGTGTGCTAAACGACGCGATGGAGACAATGGGGATCACGACAGCAGACGTAGACTCGTGCTTCATGGGCTGTAACGGTGTGGTGTATATGACGAACAAGGTGTTTCCGCCGGCAGAGTTCTCGAGCGTGGCATTCCCGGCTCTGGCTCACCCTTCGACGATGAACATCATCTACTGGGCGATCGATCAGCTGTACTTTAGGCCTTATTTGCTGTCGATGGACTCAAAATACAGCGTGATCCTGCCGACGAACGAGGCGATGATGTGGTATATCGATCCGGCGAGCTACGGCAACGAAAGTGACGGACAGGAAGCTGCGACGGTGCTGCAGTTCTACTACGACGAGAAGAAGGCTATCAGCCAGAGGGTGCAGGCGGTGAGGTATAACTGTACAGTGGACCAGGACGGACGAATCACTTTGGGCGACGTGGCTCAGCAAACGGTGACAACATCGGTGATCAGGGATAACCTGAAGCGACTGATGGATCAGCTGATCATCGTGGGCGACGTGGAGGACGGCCATGAATACTATAAATCGAAAGGCGGCACGTTGCTGCGCGTGGTGAAGAACGGTGACCAGATAGGATTCGCGGGAGCCTGGCAGACGGAGCACAACGGCATGACGCTAAAGATGGACCGGAATGACATCTTCGAGAAGAAAAACGGTAAGGCTTACGTGCTGAACGGGATGATGCCGCTGGCGACGGGCAAGTCGGTGTACCGGACGCTGCAGGAGGAGAAGGACGCGGGGAGGGATTCGCTGTTCTTGCAACTGTTGTATGACGACGGTGCTGACCTGCTGATTCCACAGCTGAAGATTGGCTCGAAACAGTGGAGGGCAGGCAAACTGGCTGAGAACAACTTGAAACTCTTGGACAACTATAACTATACTATATACGTGCCTACGGACGCAGCTATCAAGGAGCTGACGGATCAGGGGCTGCTGCCGACATGGGAGGACTATGAGGCGCAGACTGAGGAAATATGGGGCTCGGAAGAGGCTGCGGAACAAGCGAAGGAGGCGATCAAGGACATCATCGTGGGTTTCCTGCGCTATCACGTACAGGACCACTCGATAGCCATCAATATGGCGCCGGAACTATTCGATGAGGAATATGAATATATCAACGGTGTAAAGACTGTGACGAAGAAGACGCCAATCTACGAGAACAGGTACGAAACGATGTTGAGAAACGCGGAAAACGGACAGTTCTATTCTCTGACGGTGAACAACGAGGGTGGCCAGATGTGGGTGAAGGACGCCCTGGGAAGGACTCGCCACGTGGTGAAGAGCAACGGGCTGTATAACAAGATCTGCCGGGAATACTGGTTTGCAGGCATTACTGACGCGAACTCGAACAACGCGACGACGTATATGGCCTCGGACGCTGTGGTGCATCAGATAGACGGTGTACTGCTGGCGAAGGAGATGAAGCCCTGGAAGGAAGTGGTCGAGAAAGCGGTCAAAGCGAGAATTAGGAATTAGGAATTAGGAATTAGAAATTATGATTACTATAAAAAGATATATTATTGTGGTGTTGGCGGTGATGGCGACAATGGCCGTCGGTGCCCAGACTGCGATTACATCGGTTCACGGTAACATCAGCGACGACATGGGTCCGCTGATGGGCGCTACGGTCTGTGAGATCGACGGCAACGGACGTATCATCGAGTCGACGATCACGGACCTGAACGGTAACTTCACGATGAGGGTGAGGAACCAGAAAGACCGCATCAGGTTCAGCTATGTGGGTATGAAGACGGTGACGCAGGCTATCAATAAGACGAACTATAAGATTGTGATGACTTCGGCGACGCAGCTGAAGGAGGTGACAATCAGATCACAGCGACGCGTACAGGGTAACGGACTGCCGATTCCTCAGAGAGAGGTGGCGAATGCGACGCAGAACTTCTCGATGAAGGAGGTGGAAGGTATGGCCTTCACTACGGTGGACGAAGCGCTACAGGGCCGTATCGCCGGACTGGACATCATCAGTAACTCAGGCGACCTGGGCTCAGGCTCTACGATGAGACTAAGAGGTGCTTCGAGCCTGTCGACGCTGACGGACGCGAACCCGCTGATTGTGGTGGACGGTAACGTAAGACAGGTGGACCTGAACAACTTCGACCTGAACTCGGCGAACAACGAGAAGTTTGCGGAACTGCTGAACATCAACCCTGAGGACATCGCTGACATCAGAGTGCTGAAGGACGCTGCGGCTACGGCCATCTACGGCTCGCAGGGCGGTAACGGTGTGATCGAGCTGACGACGAAGCGCGGTGCGAGGGGTAAACCGAGACTGTCGTACTCGCTGAAACTGACGGGTACGTATCAGCCGAAGGGCTATGACCTGCTGAGCGGTGACGACTATACGATGCTGCTGAAGGAGAGCTACTTCAATCCGGAGCAGAGCAACTCGGCGGCAGACATTCCGGAACTGAACTATGACCCCTCGTTCTCAGAATATGAGCAATATAACAACAATACGGACTGGCGTGACGCCGTGACCCAGTGGGGATTGAGACAGAACCACTATGTGACTGTGCAAGGTGGTGGTGAGAAGGCACTGTTCCGTATCGGTGCGGGTTACGACCACGAAACGGGTACGATGATTCAGCAGAAGCTGCAGAGGTTCTCGACTCGCGTGGCTCTGGACTATAATGTGAGTGAGCGTATCCGTGTGAGCACGAACTTCGCGCTAACGTATACGAAGAACGACCGTAACTCGGACAACCTGCTGGACATCGCGCAGAGAAAGATGCCGAATATGACCATCTATGAGCAGGACCCGAAGACTGGAGAGAATACGGACACATACTATACGATGCTGCAAAGCGCGAGCTCGGTGTTCAACCAGAACCAGAAGGACATGGTGAACCCCGTGGCAAGTGCCTACCTGGCCAAGAACAAGCAGACAAGCTATGACATGACGCCGGAACTGATCATCCAGTATCAGTTGCTGGGCATGGATCCTGAGCACTGGCAGTTGAACTGGAGGGGCTCGGTGTACATGAACATCGCGAACCGCTATGACAACAGCTACTATCCGCAGGAGCTGAAGACGGTAACGTGGGATCAGGGTGTGAACAAGACACATGACGGATCGTCGAAGAGTGTATCGTTTAACACGAAGCAGACGCTGACGCTGATTCCGGCATTTAAAAATAAGGACCACTCGTTTATGATGCTGGGAAGGTTTGAATTGACAAGCGGTTCATCGACGAATCAGTCGGAGGACAAGACTGGTGCACCGACGGGCATTGAGACAACTCAAGGTGGCGGACATATCACGAGTCTGAGCTCGGGATTCAGTCAGCACCGGTCGATGTACTATACGCTGTCAGCACACTATGCCTATAAGGGACGCTATATCCTGGACGGTTCGCTGCGTGCGGACGGTACGACGAAGTTCGGTCCCGGACATCGCTGGGGCTACTTCCCCTCGCTGTCAGCGAAGTGGATCATCAGTGACGAGCCTTGGATGGAGCCGACTAAGAAATGGCTATCGATGTTCGCTATCCGTCCCAGTTGGGGTCGCGTAGGTAACCAGCCCGGACAGGATTATCTTTATACTTCTAAATATGGTTCTACTGACCGTTATATCGACATGCAGGCCATGAAACCGAACAATATCCGTCTGACAAATATGAAGTGGCAGATCGTGACGAGTTGGAACGGTGGTATCGACTTAGGTTTCCTGAACGACCGTCTGACACTGACCATCGAGGGCTATTCGCAGACAACAACGGACATGTTGCTGTCGAACTACCGTATACCCTCGAACTCAGGATTCTCGAACGTGGCTTACCGCAACCAAGGTAAGATGAGAAATACAGGTTGGGAGTTCCATATCAATACCAACCGCATCATCACCATCGGCAAGAAGTTCTGGGTAGATATAAATGCGAACTTCGGTAACAACCGTAATGAGTTGCTGGAGCTGGACGACCTGACACTGGACAGCTATAACTCGGTATTCGGATTCTCGAATGACGAGACGCTGCAGAGGGTACAGCTGCACAACCCGTTGGGCGCCATCTACGGTTTCAGATCGAAGGGTGTATATCAGTATAACTACTCGACGTTCAGCCGGATGACTCCTGAGGAGCGGACGCAGTTCCTGGCTGAGGGCAAGACTGCCCCTGTGGCTATGGCGAAGGACGGCAGTGTGATCCTAGACGGTGAAGGTAATCCGGTGCGTATGATGTTCAACTATACGAACGACGCTACTGGCCGTAACTATCGCTTCAATGGTGGTGACGCCATCTATGAGGATGTGAACTATGACGGTCAGATAGATGCCTTGGACATCGTGTATCTGGGTTCGTCGCTGCCTAAGCTGACGGGGGGGTTCGGATTCAACATCACTTATGGGGACTGGCGCTTCAGCACGCAGTTTACCTATCGTTTCGGTAATAAGATCATCAACAAGGCTCGTCTGCATGCAGAGGCTATGATCGGTAACGATAACCAGAGTCAGGCGGTGAACTACCGCTGGCGTAAGGAAGGTGACGTGACTACGATTCCACGTGCGATGTACGGTAACAATTCAAACTACAATACGCTGATTAGTGACCGGTTCGTGGAGGACGGTTCTTATCTGCGTATGGGCTATGCTCAGTTGAACTATAATATCCGTAAGAAATACGCACAGGCACTGGGCGTGAACCGCATCAGCCTGTATGTGAGTGCGAATAATCCCTTCATCTGGACGAAGTACTCGGGTGTAGACCCGGATATCGCGGCAGGCGGCAATTCTCCGGCTATCGACAACGCCCAGACTCCGAGGTCAAAGTCATATACACTGGGTATCACTGTTGAATTTTAATTAATAAACGTTATGAAGACCAAGATATATAAAATAGGTTTAATGGGGTTCATGGGTCTGATGGGACTGATGGGTGTCACCGGATGTTCGGACTTTCTGGAGATTGAGCCCCAGAATGAGATTATCCTGGAGAAGTTCTGGAATGAGAAGGCTGACGTGGATGCTGTCATTGCGGGCTGCTATTCCAATATGCAGGACGATGGCGTGATCAAACGTATGATGGTGTGGGGCGAGTTCCGGAGCGACAATGTAGGCCCAGGTAGTAATGTGACTTCGGACGGCAGCCTGGAGAAGGTGCTTCTGGAGAATATCGATGCGAAGAACACTTATACGGACTGGAAGGACTTCTACTCTGTGATCAACCGTTGTAACACGGTGATCAAATATGCTCCGGGCGTGGCTGCGACGGATCCTGCGTATACGGAGAGCGAGCTGAAGGCGAACATCGCTGAGATGGTGGCGCTGAGGAGTATCTGTTACTTCTACCTGATCCGTGCGTTCAGGGACGTGCCCTTCTCGAGGGAGCCGTTTACGGATGATGACCAGACTATGGACCTGCCTGCGACGAAATTCGACAACGTGCTGGACTCTCTGATTATCGACCTGGAAGGTGTGGAGGGCTCTGCCATTAAGCGGTACCCGGAGACAAAGGAGATGTACCAGACCGGGCGCATCACTCAGGATGCGATTCGGGCTATTCTGTGCGAGCTCTACCTGTGGAAGAAAGACTATCAGAACTGTATCCGGTATGCGGACATGGTGATTGACTCGAAGAAAGTCATCGCGGAGGAGAATCGTCAGAAGCGTTCGAGCTCGGTGAGAGACGATGACTCAAAGACGAGATTCAACGGATACCCCCTGGTGAGCAACACGACTTCGGTAAACTACTATGGTGACGCGTATGAGATTCTGTTCGGGGAGGACCGCAGGAATGTGGACCAGATGAACCAGGAGATCATATTCCAGCTGGTGTTTGACGACAGGCCTAATGCGAACTCGATGAAGGCGAACGGGGCTGTGAACTCTTTCTACGGGAACTCGAACGCGACGGTGGGTCTGGTGGCTCCCTCGACTTATATCTTGGACGATATAGCGAAGACCTCGGGACGCACGGTGTTTGCCGACCAGAACAAGAAGCTGGACGCGAGGATGTATATCAACTGCAATACGGAAGAGGAGTCGATCAATAAGTATACGACGAGTACAATAGACATCCGGGTGTCGGGTACGGACCCGGAACCGAGCTGGGGATCGCTGTACACGCAGGACCAGAACGGCTCGAACTGGATACTGTACCGCCTGACAGACATCATGCTGCTGAAGGCAGAAGCCCTGGTGCAGATGGCGCGGGAGGGTACTGACGCCGAGACGAGCGCCTATAATAAGGGGCTCTTCGACACGGCTTTCAGCCTGGTGAACGCGATCAACAAGCGGTCGCTATGCGAGAGCAAGCTTGTGGACACGCTGAACAGGGCTTCGTATCCCGGCAAGGTGGAGATGGAAGACCTGGTGCTGGCTGAGCGCCAGCGGGAACTGATGTTTGAGGGCAAGCGGTGGTTCGACCTGGTGAGGCATTCGCAGCGCAAGGGGAATACCGAGAAGCTGATCAGCCTGACTATGATGAAGCACCATACCGGTGCGACGGGTGAGGGCATGATCGCGAACCATCTGAAGAAGATGGATGCGATCTACTGGCCTTATAACCTGGACGAGATGAAGGTGAACGTGAATCTGGTGCAGAACCCGGCGTTTGGCAGCGGAGAGAATGACAGCTATGAGAAGACGACGAAGAAGTGAGGAAGAAGAATTAGGAATTAGGAATTAGATATTAGGAATTATGAAAAGGAAGATATATAGAATCGCGATGGCTTTGTGCCTGGTATGCGGATGGACCTCGTGTTCTGACGAGCCCGACAGTGAGTACTTCTACACCTTCACGGGTGAGATGATGAGTGACTGGCTGACGAGCCCTGAGCGGCCGCAGTACAGTGAGTTTGCAGGCATTGTGGAGCGGGCAGGACTGATGGACCTGCTGGCGACGTACGGGCAGTATACTTGCTTTGTACCGACGAACGATGCCATCAACGAGTTCTTGCGGGGGCGGGGGCTGACGGACATCTCGCAGCTGTCGGACGCGGACTGCGACACGATCGCGCGGAACCATCTGGTGAGCAAGATGTACAGCACGTACGACATGACCTCGCCGAGGCTGCCAACTTACAACCTGATGAACCGTCCGTTGTTCCTGACACCGGGCTTCGACCGGGACAGTAACGCGGTGATCATGATAGACAATGCGCGGATCGACTTCTATCTGAAGGACGACTCGGTGGAGAACGGTATCATGCAGCCGGTGGACATGGTGATAGAGAAGTCAAGCAAACTGATTACGGACATCATGGGTGAAAACCCGAGAATCAGCACGTTCTACAGTGCGCTTCAGGCTACTGGAGTCATCAAGGAAGTGCAGGAGGTGGAGGATCCGGACTGGGACCCGAAGGCGTATGAGAAGTATCCTTACCTGTCGAATAATGAACGGGAGTATGCTATCGTACCGAAGACCAAGATCAAAGGCTATACCTTCTTTGTGGAGCCTGACGACGTGCTGAAGGAGAAGTGCGGGATCGAGAAGGGGGACCTGCGGGCGCTGTGGGAGCTGGCGTGCAAGATCTATGACCCTGTGTACCCGGAGGATGCTGGGAAACCGGGACACGGATTTGACCAGCTGACGGACAGCATCAACCCGCTGCACCGCTTTATCCAGTATCATATCCTGAACAAGAAAGCTTCGACCACGGCTGACCTGACTCCAATAGATATCACTTACAACGGCTCGAAGACGGCTATCGGCATAGACGAAACTGTACACAACCCGACTGACTGGCACTATACGCTGCTGCCGCACACGATGATAAAGGTGGAAAGGCCGACCGTGGCGAAATATGGGGGCTCGAGTGCTACGAGGACGCAGAACTATATTAACCGGAGATGCGACGACCAGTTCACTATTCCGGGGGTGCACATCACTGAGGTGGAGACGGAGAGGACACCGGAGGCCGTGAACGGCTACTACTTCTATGTGGACGATGTGATAGGCTTCTCGCAGGAGGTGCAGAACACGGTGCAGAACATCCGCATCCGCATGGACTTCAATGCCATTTTCCCGGAGATTATCGGCAATAACCTGCGGAGTGCGGGCAGCCCGACTTCGACGAGCAATGAATTTGACGAATCGGGCCATAATAAATATGGGGACTACTATTACTTCCCGATGGGGTACCTGAAGGACGTGACATTCAACGAGGGCTGCTACTTCATCCTGAGGCGGCCGAAGATATGGTTTAACATCTACCAGTGGGACGAGATGAACCTAAAGGGGGACTATGACATCACGTTCAAACTGCCGCCGGTGCCGTTCAGCGGTGAGTGGCAGCTGAGACTGGGCTTCACGGTGTATCACGACGGGGCTGACGACAGGGGCGTGGCTCAGGTGTACGTGGATAATATCCCTCAGGGCATCCCTCTGGACATGAGGCAGGACCTATCGACGGAGATGTACCTGGGCGACTCGTTCAGCGGCTCGGACTATAACAACTGGACGGACGAGCAGAAGGCTGAACAGCAGAAGACGCTGAAGAACCTAGGCGCCTATATCTATCCAATCGGGCTGTGGCGCGACGTGGGCTCAAAGGGGTACTGCCATACGGAGTACCAGAATATGAGGCGCGTGCTCTGCCAGACTTACCTTGACGCGAACAAGGATCATTACTTGCGAATGAGAAAAACTAATGACGGTAACCCGGACGATACGTTCATGCTGGACTTCCTGGAACTGGTTCCGAAGAGCGTCTACGGCGTTGACGGTGAGAAGATGGAAGACGACCTCTAATCATTTAGAATTTAGAATTTTGATTTAAGAATTAAGAGTTATGATTACTTCTAATATATATAATAAGCTGTTAGGGTTGGCTGTGGCCGTCATCACCTTCGGCGCCTGTGCAGACACTTGGGACGACCACTATGTCCAAAAAGGTGAAGGCATGAACGACGGTTCGCTATGGCAGGCCATCACACAGAACAGTAACCTGAGTAACTTCGCGAAAGTTGTACAGGCTTGCGGCTACGACAAAGCCTTGAATAGCAGCCAGGTATTCACAGTCTTTGCCCCTACCAATGAAAATTTCTCTACCCAGGAGGCAGACGAGCTCATTGCAGACTATAACGCAGAGAAAGGGAAAGTGAACGACGATGACAATACAGTGATCAAGGAGTTTATACAGAACCATATCCTGTTGTATAACCACTCTGTCTCGCCGACAAGCAGAGATTCGCTGGTTCTAATGAACGGTAAGGGTATTTGGCTCACTGCCAATACATTCGGCAACAACACGATTTTGTCATCTAACCAGCATTATGCCAATGGCGTACTGTACACGATTCAGGGTAAGGTGAAATATATCCCCACAGTATTCGAGTATCTACGTAAGGATGCTGACCTTGACAGTATCGCAAGCTTCTTCTATAATCCCCGTTTCCACCGCAAGGAGTTCTTCCCCGAACGAAGTGTGCCCGGCGGTATCGAGAACGGAAAGACGGTGTATCTTGACTCTGTATATGTGCAGCAGAACAGACTTTGGGATATGCTTTGGGCTTATACGAACAATGAGGACAGCACCTACTGGATGGTGACTCCGACCAATAAGGAGTGGAAGAAACTGATTGAGGAATACGAGCCCTACTTCAACTATGATGACCAGACACCTTTCCGGGATTCGATGGCCTATACGATGCCTCGCCTGGCCATTGTGGACGGCACAATTTTCAGCCGTACACTGAACACAGACGCTCACTTGACGGACTCGGCTTTGTCGACCAGTGCAGCAGAGACATACCTCAGCCGCGAATACAGCTGGGGCGATAAGAACCTGCACTACTACCAATACGGCGGCGCGTCGGCAGAGAACACACAGAAGCCCTTCTCGCCGACGGGTATTTTCTCGGGGACCGAAAATGTATCATGCTCGAACGGTCAGGTGATGAAGTCGGATAACTGGAAGATCAATAAGCTGAACACCTTTAACCAGTGGATCATCGTTGAGGCGGAGAACCAACGCTCGGTGAAGGACGTGAGTAGGAAGAAGAATCCGAAGACTGAGGAGATGGACCCGACGGTGACGGGAATGACGCGAAGGGTGATGAACAACAACCGCTTCTACGGGAAGGTGTGGAACAATGCCTTTGTGGAGTTCAAGCAGAACCTCACGACGCAGAATCACACGGTAAGCTTCAACATTCGCGACGTTCTATCGAATATCGGTTACGACATCTATCTGGTGACTGCACCGGCTCTGGCTAACGACAGTAATGCCACCGAAGCAGAGCGACTGCCTGTGAAGATCAAGTGCACCATCAACTATCACGACCAGAGCGGAACGTCTCAGTCGGAGGTGCTGCAGGAGTCTGTGACGACGAGTCCTGACATCGTGGACTATATCTTGCTGGCAGATGACTTCAAGTTCCCGACTGCCACCTTCGGTCTGAATGAGAGTGAGCCTCAGGTAACGCTGGACCTTGAAACGAAGGTGGAGAGTAAGGAATTCCGCAACAAGCTGTTTGATCGCACCATGCGTATCGACTGCATCATGCTGGTGCCTCATGGCATTTCGAATGTGAATGAGAATCGATTCGAGGTTGCGCCTCATGGCGACGGGGACGTGTTCCAATGGTGGAAGGAATAGTTTTTAGTTTATAGTTTATAGTTTATGGATATGAAGAGATATATTATATTTGGACTTACACTGCTGATGGCCTTTCCATTAAGTGTTGTGGCCCAGGACGAGGATACCGAAGGTGAAGACCTCATTGAAACCCTTGCCCGCAAACTAACGCCAAAGCAGAAACAGTACCCTACCCGAGTCATCAGCGGTCGTGTGGTGAATGCTACCACGGGACAGCCCATTGCCGGTACCATTGTCAGCGCAGACGATGTGGAAGGCTATAGTACACTGACCGAAGAAGATGGTACCTTCAAACTGAAAGTGCCCACATTCACCACGTCGGTATTTGTCAACATGCCTGATTACAATCCTGTGCGCTTAGGTCTGCAAGCCACGGAACAGCAACAGGTGGTTAAGCTTTACCCTCAAACGTTCTCGAAAGAGTATGAGAAGGCGACGATTAATATGCGCAATGATTATTCGACGAGCGACTTTGCCTATACTAATTCTGTGAATATCAAGGACGAGGTACAGAAGCACTTAGGTGCTCAAGTATACACTATTTCACGTAACGGTACACCCGGTATTGGCAACGTGATGTTCATGCAGGGTCTGAACTCTCTCAATGTGAATGCCCAGCCATTGGTGGTTGTGGATGATGTTATCATCGACCAACAGTACGGTCGTATGATGCTGCATGAGGGATTCTTCAATGATATTCTGTCAACCATCAATCCGTCGGATATCGAAAAGGTCACCGTCATGCGTAATGGGACAGCCCTGTATGGCGCTAAAGGTGCCAATGGTGTAATTATTATCCAGACTAAGCGCAGTAAGTCGATGGCAACCCGTATCACGGCCAATGTTTCAGCCGGGGTGGTTCTGAAACCGAAATACTTGGACGTGATGAATGCAGAACAATACAGGAATTACGCCTCTGAGATGCTGAAGACCACGAACACGCGTAACCGTACGTTTAAGTTCCTGAACGAGGATCCTAATTACTACTATTACACGCAGTACCATCAGAATACTGACTGGAAGGATCTTGTCTATCATACGGCCATGACCCAGAACTATGGTATCAACGTAGAAGGAGGTGATGCTGTGGCTAACTATAACCTCTCTGTGGGCTATGTGAATCAGCAAAGCACGCTAAGGTATAACGACATGGACCGACTGAACATCCGATTCAACACGGACATCTCGCTCAGTGAGCGTTTCTCTATTCGTTTCGATGCTTCATTCGGTAACATCACCCGTGACATTCGTAATGACGGTGCCCCAGCCACCTATGACGAGGGGACGCCTACTGCTCCTGGATTTCTTGCATACGTCAAGAGCCCCTTCCTGAGCCCTTACAGCTACGGTATGGGACGTCTATCGGACACGCATTTCGATATTGAGCAAGAGTCCTACCTCTCAGAGGCCTTGGCCAACTATAAGAACTACAACTGGAGACTGGGTAACCCGGCAGCCATCAATGAGTATGCCGAGGCCGAGAACAAAAACCGTCTGGAGAACTCCATGCTCAACCTGACCGTGACACCGAAATACCGTCTTACCCGTAACCTCACCCTGTCTGAGCACTTCAGCTACAACCTGGTGAATACGAACGAGACTTTCTATATTCCTGTTAATGGAACGCCCAGCTACTATGTTGGCAGCATCGGTGACTATCGTGAGAATGAGGTTCGCTCACTAGCTTCGAAACAGAACTCCGTATTAAGTGACACCCGTCTAGACTGGAGCAACCGCTACAACGCACACTTTATCCATCTCTTCGGTGGTGCCCGCATCAATTGGGAGAGCTATTCGATGAGTTCACTGCTCGGCTACAACACTGGTAACGATAAGCAACCTTTCATGAAATCGAGTTTGACCAATACCAATGACTTTGGTACTAGCGACAACTGGAATTCCCTAGCATGGTATGCTCAGGCAGAGTATAATTATATGGGACGCTATTTCCTTCAGGCGAACCTGACCGTAGAAGGTTCTTCACGATTCGGACAAGACGGCGGAGACTTCCGCGCCTTTGATGCTGCCTGGGGTATCTTCCCCGGTGTACAGGCTTCATGGATGATTAGCAACGAACCTTGGATGGCCAAGGTCAAAGCCATCAACTCTCTGCGTCTGACTGCAGGTTATGATGTCAGCGGTAACGATGACATCGACTACTATGCCGCACGTAGTTTCTTTAGTTCCTCACAGTTCCTGAATACGATTGCCGGTCTGACCTTCGCTGGTATTGGTAATACAACCATCCAATGGGAGACCACTCGTCGTATCAACATCGGACTTGAAACCAATCTCTTTAACAACCGGCTGAACTTGAGTCTTAACTATTTCACCTCAAAGACCAACAATCTGCTGACCCGTCAGTCATTAGGATTCCTCAGTGGTCTGAATGAGAACTGGACCAACGATGGAGAGTTGAAGAACAACGGCTTCGACGTGAGTGCAGCTGTAAAAGTGCTTGCCTTGAAAGACTTCCAATGGGAGTTGGGAGCCAGCGTAGGACATTACAAGAATGAGATTACACATCTGGCCGAAGGCCGGAACCACGTTGACACAGAAGTCTATGGCGGCACAATCCGTACCCAAGTAGGACAAGCCGCAAACCTCTTCTATGGCTACAAGTCTCTCGGCGTATTCTCGTCAACAGCTGAAGCAGAGAACGCAGGTCTTTATATCCTTGGCGAGAATGGTATCGACCGCAGTTATTTCAAGGCTGGCGACATTCATTTCGCCGACCTCAACAATGACCACCAGATTACAGATGACCGTGAGATCATCGGTGACCCCAATCCCGATCTCTATGGTAATATCTTCACAACATTATCCTATAAGCATCTAAAATTGGATATGCGTTTCAACTACTCATATGGCAATGATGTCTACAACTATCAGCGCGCACAGCTGGAGAGCGGTTCACGATTCATGAACCAGACTACAGCCCTCTTGCGTCGTTGGCAAGTGGAGGGGCAGCAAACCGACATCCCACAGATTACGTTCCAGGATCCGATGGGTAATTCACGCTTCAGTGACCGTTGGATTGAAGACGGCAGCTATCTCCGCCTGAAGAGTGTAACTCTGAGCTATGACCTACCTATGAACAATGAGTACCTGCAAGGCCTCCAATTCTGGATTCAGGCTAACAACGTATTCACACTGACAAAGTATCTGGGCAGTGATCCTGAATTCACGATGACATCAAGTGTCATCGGACAAGGTATTGACGTAGGGCAGTTAAGCCAGAGTCGCTCTTTCGTAGCCGGTATCAAGATTAAGTTGTAATTAAGAATTAAGAATTATGATTACCAAGATATATAAATTCATTTTTGCAATTCTTGCGATTGGTGGTATGACATCCTGCGCCGACTTCTTCGAGCAGGAGTCTGAGCACGTCGTATTCTCAGACAAAGACCACTTGAATAATGCCACAGACACTATCTATAGCGTCATTGGCATTCTCAACAAACTGCAGGCTATTGGTGACCGTACCGTCCTTCTTGGAGAGGTACGCGGCGATCTGGTTGACGTCACAACGACTGCCAATAGCGACTTGCGCGACATGGCCCTCTTTAATATCGGTGATGACAACCGTTATAACAACCCTACCGATTATTATGCCATCATCAACAACTGTAACTATTTCATTGCCAAGGTTGATACAGCCTTGAAGAACAACCGTAATGAGTATATCTTCATGAAGGAATACGCTGCAGTGAAAGCTATTCGTGCATGGACTTATCTTCAGTTGGTTCTTAATTATGGCTCAGTACCCTTTGTGACAAAGCCCATCCTCAGCAAGATCGAAGCCGAGGAGAACTATCCGAAGTATGATCTTCAGGCTGTCTGCCAATACTTTATCGACGACCTGATGCCATTGACGGACCGCTGGGCTAATGAGTACCCTGGCTACGGCAACATCAGAAGCCTCCGAGACGGTGCCTCCAGACTGCTTTTCTTCCCTATTAACATTGTATTAGGAGACCTGAATCTCTGGCTGGCGAGCAAAACAGGAAACCAGGCCAGTTACCGCGAGGCTGCCATCCGCTACTATAAATACATCTCGCAACGCAATGGTGACAATTCCGCCTACCCCATCGGGACTGAACGTAGCTATTGGGAAATTGGCTCCACCACTTGGGATGATTATTACACTAGCACGACATACGGCACAGAGACCTACGGAACAAACACGGAACTGATTACACTCATTGCCGGAGACTCCATCCGTGCAGAAGGCAACTATAGTGAGCTGCGCAATCTGTTCTACTCGCGAGATGAGAATGACTTCCACGTCAGCATTGTACCCTCAAGCTACATGTTCGAGTTGTCGGAAAGTCAGGCCAACTGCTGTCTGGGAACCGATGGAGCCACCTGGTATTATGCACCCGCAGACCTGACCGAGCATCGATCGGGCGACCTGCGCCTCATTTCCGGCTATGACTATGGTGAAAGAACAGACCGCCTGACCAATGAACGATTCGATGTGTCGTATATAGAAAAGCAGTCGTTCCAGAACATCCACATCTATCGTCGTGCGCAGATCTATCTGAGACTGGCAGAAGCCCTTAATGGAGCTGGCTTCCCCCGTGTTGCATTCGGCATCCTCTCGACAGGCATCAACAACAGAGTCTACAGGGATGTCGTCTATCCCTACTGTTCCGAGAGCGATTCTCTGTGGATTAGCCAACTCGACTTCCCTGAGTCACGCTATGGTATTGTAACAGCTCAAGAGATTGCCACAAGAGAAATTGCCAATGGACACAACACAATCGGCATCCACTCTCGCGGCTCCGGTTGGACACCTATGAACGAGTATTATGTCCTCCCAGATGACTCTCTGATGACAGAAGAGCAAAAGAAGCCTATCCAGCAAGCCTTTGTCGATAGTCTGCTGCTGAATGAGAACGGTCTGGAACTGGCATTCGAGGGCACCCGTTTCTACGACATCATGCGCTTTGCCTTACGCCAACCAAATCCTGGACAGTTCCTCGCCAATAAAGTTTATGCCCGTCGAGGAAAGGATAACAGTGAAACCATGCGAGGCGTGATCAAGAAAGATTTAACAGATCAACGCAACTGGTATCTCCAGTGGAAAGGTCAGATTGGTTTATAATCTCCTCTCTACAGAAATAAGATGGCAGCGACGGTCTTTTGCAGATCGTCGCTGTTTTTTGATGGATTCCATACATAAAGATACACAAAAAATACAGAGAAACAGCTATTTATAACAAAAAGACAGCAGAAATGAACGAATTGTGAGAAATTTGCCGTAACTTTGCACCCAAATCATTGTAAATATAAACGGTATGAAGCTATTCGATGTATATCCGCTCTTTGATGTTAACATCGTCAAAGGCAAGGGTTGTAAAGTATGGGATGACAAGGGACAGGAATACCTAGACCTTTATGGAGGACATGCCGTCATATCCATAGGACACTCACATCCCCACTATATAGAGAAGGTGACGGAGCAGCTCAACAAGATTGGATTCTATTCCAACTCAGTGATTAATAAACTCCAAGTGGAACTGGCAGAGCGACTGGGTAAAATCAGTGGCTATGATGATTATCAGCTTTTCTTGATTAACTCAGGAGCCGAGGCCAATGAGAATGCACTAAAGCTAGCTTCTTTTAAAACTGGTAACACCCGTGTGCTCTCTTGCGAAAAGGCCTTCCACGGAAGAACCTCGTTAGCCGTTGAGGTGACACATAATCCCAAAATAGTCTCACCTATCAATGATAATCATCATGTTCGTTTCCTACCGATGAATGATCTCGAGCCTTGGGTTCGCGAATTGTCAAAGGGTGGTGTTGCTGCTGTAATCTTAGAATGCATTCAAGGCGTTGGTGGTATACAAATTGCTACGCCTGAGTTTGCCCAGGGACTGGCCTACGCATGTAAACGCTATGGCACAGTTCTCATTTGTGACGAGATCCAGTGTGGCTATGGCAGAAGTGGAAAGTTCTTTGCCCACCAGTGGTTGGGCATCAAACCCGATATTATCACTGTTGCTAAAGGTATCGCCAATGGCTTCCCCATGGGAGCCGTACTGATTTCTCCAGAGTTCGAGCCTGTGTACGGACAACTGGGAACAACCTTTGGCGGCAACCACCTTGCATGTGCCGCAGCCCTTGCCGTGCTCGATGTGTTCGAGAACGAGGGACTGGTGGAGAATGCCCGTGTCGTAGGTGACTACCTGATGGAAGGAATAAGGAACATTGGCAGCTCGCACATCAAAGACGTGCGTGGTCGTGGACTGATGATTGGCATTGAATTAGATATGCCCCACGCGATGGTACGGAAGCCATTGATCAAACATGAGCACTGTTTTACGGGTTGTGCAGGACAAAACATTCTACGTCTTCTGCCTCCATTGTGCCTTACGAAAGCGGAGGCAGATGATTTCGTAGAAAGGCTGATCAGAGTAAAACCAGAAGAATTATGAAAATATCAGTAATCGGTGCTGGCGCGATGGGTGGCGCCACTGTAGAAGGCCTTATCAAGGGGCAGCAGTTCAGAAATGAAGACATCACAGTGAGCGATCCCTCGCAAGCTGTTGTAGAGAAATTTGCCAGAATGGGCATCTCCGTCACAACAGATAATAAGTTAGCTGCAGATGCTGCTGACATTGTTTGTGTCGTCGTTAAGCCGTGGCTCGTGGAACGTGTTTTGAAAGACATCAAGCCGGAACTCGACCCCAATAAACAAATTTTGATTGTGATTGCTGCTGGTGTATCGTCAGCAAGCATTCAGGAATGGTTGGGTGAGAATTGTCCCCCATTGTTCCTCGTTATTCCCAACATCGCAATTGCCGAAATGGCCTCAATGACATTTATCGTTCCCGTGGGGGCCTCAGAAGAGAATACGAAGACAGTTGTAAGCATCTTTGACGAGATGGGCAACACCCTCATTACCGATGAGCAACATCTGGCCGCTGGCACAACTCTCGCCTCTTGCGGCATCGCTTACGCCATGCGCTATATCCGTGCAGCAGCTGAAGGTGGCGTGGAATTGGGTTTCAAAGCCGATGATGCCAAGAAAATTGTTATGCAGACAATGAAGGGTGCCGTTGAGCTGTTAGAAGCCAGCGGACTGCATCCTGAAGCAGCTATCGACTTGGTGACGACTCCAGGTGGTGTCACCATAAAAGGACTTAACGAAATGGAGCATGCCGGATTCACTTCAGCCGTCATCCGTGGACTGAAAGCTGGACTGAAATGAGGCGGCTTCTGCTGATATTGTTGCTCGTGGGAAGTATTGCTGCATATGCGCAGGATACACCCAATGCCCGACAAGCCAAACGTATCTTCACCACGGCGTGGAACCACATCTACGGTTCTAAGGGCGTAAGATTTCACTATAAGATCAATATCCTCGGTCTCTACAAGGAAGAGGGTACATCGTGGAACAAGGGCGACATGTCCAGATCGGAGCATAAGAACTCCATACATTATAGTGACGGCAAACTAAAGCACATTGTCCGCACCAACAAGAAAATCGTGGAATTGCACGACCCACGGGTGAACAAAGCCGACGAGAAGCTACAGATGTTCAAGTTCGAGCCCGACAGCTATAACTACTCCATCGCCAAAGACCCTGACGGGTTGCTCGTCACACTCGTGGCCAAGCCCAAAACCAATGTAAAGATGAAACGCATCGAGGCCCTGCTTACGCCTGGCAATTACTACCCCAAGCGATTGCGTATCAAGGTCAGTATCTTTTGGGCCACCATCACCTTCTCTGACTTTCAGGCAGGTGACATAGACGATGAAGTGTTTATCTTCCCCTTGGAAAAATATAAGGACTATAAGGTCGTTGATTTAAGGTAGAAAAAATAAAATTTAAGAAATATGGATGAACAATTAAAGCAAATAGGTGAGCGTCTTCGCGGTCTTCGCGATGTGCTCGACATTCCAGTTAGCGAAATGGCCGAAACTATCAGCATCGACCCAGAGAAGTATGAGAAGATTGAGGCAGGAGAGTTGGATATCACCATCTCGAACTTGATGAAGATAGCCCACAAGTATGGCGTATCAACAGAAGAACTGATTTTTGCCGAGGCACCACACATGAAGTCATACTATGTGACCCGTAAAGGTCAAGGCATGAGCATCGAGCGCACAAAGGCATATAAATACCAATCATTGGTAGGCGGTTTCGTCAATCATCATGCCGATGTATTTATCGTTACCGTCGAGCCCAAGCCTGGTGCACACACTATCTACAAGAACACCCACCCAGGACAGGAGTTCAACATGGTACTCGAAGGTAAGATGGAGCTCTTCATCGGAGGCAAGACCATGATTCTCGAAGAGGGCGACAGCATCTACTTCGATTCATCAAAGCCCCACGGCATGCTGGCCGTTGGCGACAAACCCGTTAAATTCCTCGCCTTCACTGTTGAGTAAATAATAAGCAACGAAATATCATATGGTTGAAAGATTTTTAAAACAGACAAAGTTCACCTCTGTCGAGGACTACAATAAGAATCTGGAGTTCATCATCCCCGAGAACTTCAACTTTGCCTACGACGTCATGGATGCGTGGGCAGAGGAGGCTCCTGAGAAGTTGGCCATTCTGTGGACCAACGACCGGGGTGAAGAGATACGTACCACCTATGGTCAATTGAAAGAACAGACCGACCAGGCAGCCAGTTATCTGCAGACGCTGGGTATTGGCAAGAACGATCCCGTGATGCTCATTCTGAAGCGTCATTACGAGTGGTGGGTTATCATGCTGGCGCTGTGTAAGATTGGTGCCATCGTAATTCCTGCTACCCACATGCTGACCAAGCACGACTACGTCTATCGTAATACTCGCGCCTCGGTGAAGGCCATCATCTGTGCCGATGACGACTATATCATCAGTCAGATCAAGCTGGCCATGCCCGAGAGTCCTACGGTGAAGCAATATATCACCCTGCGCGACGAAGAAGGTTTCCACAACTGGAAGACCGAGTGGCAGCAGGCCCCGAAGTTCGTGCGTCCTGCCTTTGTCAACGAGAACGACGACACGATGATCATGTACTTCACCAGCGGTACCAGTGGCGAACCTAAGATGGTAGCACACGATTATCTATATGCTATGGGCCATCTCACCACAGGAGTGTTCTGGCACAACCTCCACGAGGGTTCACTCCATCTCACCGTAGCTGATACCGGTTGGGGTAAAGCTGTATGGGGCAAGTTCTATGGTCAGTGGTTTGCCGGTGCTACTGTATTCGTATTCGACCACGAGAAGTTCAATGCCGACACCCTGCTCCGTCAGATGGAGAAATACAAGGTGACCAGCTTCTGTGCACCTCCCACCATCTATCGTTTCATGATTCGCGAAGATCTGAGCAACTACGATCTGAGTAGCCTTCAGTACTGCTGCACCGCAGGCGAGGCTCTGAACCCAGCCGTTTACGAAAAGTTCTACGAAAAGACAGGCATCCGAATGATGGAGGGTTTCGGTCAGACAGAAACAACCATGACTTTGGGAACCTTCCCATGGATGGATCCCAAACCAGGTTCGATGGGTATACCTAATGCCCAGTACAACATCGACCTGCTGCGTGCCGATGGCACTAGCTGCGAGGATGGTGAGAAGGGAGAGATTGTAATTCGTGTAGGCGATAAAAAGCCTATCGGTCTGTTCAAAGGTTACTACCGCGATGAGGAGAAGACCCGCGAAGCATGGCACGACGGTGTCTACCACACTGGCGACATGGCTTGGCGCGATGAGGATGGCTACTACTGGTTCGAAGGCCGTATCGACGACGTCATCAAGTCATCAGGCTACCGCATCGGCCCATTCGAGGTCGAAAGTGCGTTGATGACTCACCCCGCTGTTGTTGAGTGCGCCATCACCGGCGTACCCGATGATATCCGCGGTATGGTGGTTAAGGCCACTGTTGTACTCGGCAAGGAGTGGAAGGACAAAGCCGGAGACGACCTCGTAAAGGAACTACAACAGCATGTTAAGAAGGAGACCGCTCCATATAAATACCCACGTATTGTGGAGTTCGTCGACGAACTGCCAAAGACCATTAGCGGCAAGATCCGTCGCGTAGAAATCCGCAAGAAGGACGCCGAGAAATAATTGACAGTTGATAATTGACAATTGATAATTGGTTATGGCGGCGCATAACGAATTGGGAAAGTGGGGCGAGGACACCGCTGCAGATTTTCTGGAGCAAAACGGCTATCAGATAATAGAGCGCGACTGGAAATCAGGGCGTCGCGATATTGATATCATAGCTACTGATGGCAGCGAGGTGGTGTTTGTCGAGGTGAAGACCCGTCGCAACCGCCTCTATGGTGATCCGGAAGAAGCCGTAGACTACCACAAACTGCAGAGTCTGCGTATGGCCATCAACCACTACATCAAGTATCGCCACATCAACAGCGATGTCAGGCTCGATATCATTTCCATTGTTGGTATGATTGGCTGTGAGCCCGAAATTGAACACATCAAAGGTGTACCATTATATTAAGAAAATGAAAAAAAGAATAGTTGTCAAAGTAGGATCAAACGTTCTGACGCGGGCTGACGGCAAACTGGATGTCACCCGCATGTCGGCACTGGTAGACCAGATAGCTTGGTTGCGAAAACAGAACATAGAGATAATTCTAGTAACTTCAGGTGCAGTAGCCTGCGGCCGCCGCGAACTCACGGTCGACCACTCGCTTGACTCGGTAGAACAGCGCCAGTTGTTCTCTGCCGTTGGTCAGGTTAAACTCGTTGGTCTTTACTACGACCTTTTCCGCGAGTTTGGCATCCATGTAGGACAGGTGCTCACTATGAAAGAGAACTTCCAGCCTGGCGAGCAGTATCGCAACCAGCAGGCATGTATGACGGTGATGCTCGAGAACGATGTTCTGCCTATCGTCAACGAGAACGACACCGTAAGCGTCACCGAGCTGATGTTTACCGATAACGACGAGCTCTCAGGCCTCATTGCACAGATGATGAAAGCCGACTCGCTTATTCTGCTTTCAAATATTGATGGTATCTATACAGGTCACCCTGAAGACCCAACCTCTGAACTTATTCAAACCGTTGCTCCATGCACCGACCTCTCTAAATACATCCAAACAGAAAAGAGTGCTTTCGGTCGTGGCGGTATGCACTCTAAATATCATACTGCCAGCAACGTGCAGTGCGCAGGCATACACGTAATCATTGCCAACGGTACACGCGATAATATTCTGGTCGACCTCATTGAGCGCCCAGAATCAATACCTCACACCGAATTCTTAACATAGCAGAGATATGCAACTTAAAGATACATTCGAACAAGTTAAGCGCGCCAGCAAGAGTTTGGCTTTGCTTAGCGATGAGCAACGCAACGAGATACTAAATGCCGTTGCCGATGCAATCGTGGCTAACCAGTCACGCATCCTTGATGCCAATAGTCAGGATTTAGCCAAGATGTCAAAGGACAATCCACTTTACGATCGTCTGCAACTTACAGAGAGTCGTCTTGAAGGTATTGCCTCCGACATGCGTAATGTAGCTACCCTACCCTCGCCACTAGGCCATATCACAAAGCAGAAGACGCTACCCAATGGTCTGCGTCTGTGCCGTGTCAGTGTACCATTTGGCGTTATCGGAATGATTTACGAGGCTCGTCCCAATGTCACTTTCGATGTATTCTCGCTCTGCTTTAAGAGCGGCAACGCCTGCGTGCTTAAGGGCGGTAAGGATGCCGATTGCAGCAATCGTGAAGAGGTGGCACTGATACACGAGATACTTGAGAAGTATGGTGTTTCCAAGGATGTTGTTGCCCTGCTACCCGCCACTCACGAGGCTACCGGCGAAATGCTTAACGCTGTGGGTTATGTAGATCTCTGCATACCCCGTGGCGGTCGCAAACTTATCGACTTTGTTCGCGATACAGCCCGCATACCAGTAATCGAGACAGGTGCAGGTGTAGTCAACACATATTTCGATGCCGAAGGCGATATCGAGATGGGTAAAGCGATTATTAATAATGCCAAGACTCGCCGCGTTTCCGTATGCAACGCACTCGATTGCCTGCTGATTCACGAGAGCCGTCTGTCCGACCTGCCTGCATTGGTCGAACCTATGCTCATGCATAATCCCCCTGTCACTATCTATGCCGACGACATGGCTTTTGCAGCGGTAGCAAATTCTTCACTCTTCACTCTTCACTCTTCACTATTACAGCATGCTACTGCCGACAGCTTCGGTACTGAGTTTATGGACTATAAGCTTGCCATCAAGACTGTAGCATCGCTTGATGAAGCCCTCGATCATATCGACCAGAACGGTTCTGGCCATAGCGAGGCTATCATCACCATGAACGAGCAGACTGCCCGTAAGTTCCAGGCTCATGTTGATGCTGCCTGCGTATATTGGAATGCACCTACGTCGTTTACCGATGGTGCCCAATTCGGCCTTGGTGCCGAGATTGGTATCTCTACCCAGAAGCTAGGCCCCCGCGGCCCTATGGCGCTCGAAGAGATCACCACCTACAAGTGGCTTATCGAAGGCGAAGGACAAACACGTCCATAAAACAACACATTATGAAGTTTAAGCCTATAATAATCTTACTGTTCTTTCTGTTCTACTTGCCTATACAAGTGTTTGCACAGAAGAATGATGCAGCTGCCACTATCGAGCAGTTGGAAAAAGAGATGTATCGGCTTTACCCCACGCGTAACGTAGATGAGTTCATGGACGTTACCGAACGGCTGAAAGAGGCCTCATTAAAGGTAGGCAACGAGGGACTATTCTATCGCGCATGGGCCAATCAGGCCTCTTTCAACTTCTCAAAGATCAATCGTCAAAAGGGCATGGAAATAGCCAAGGCGATGAATGAGTATTCCAAGCAGCACGACAGCAAACTCGGAATCTACTATTCATCCCTGACCAATGCCAACCAATCCAGCTC
>JAEEGI010005247.1_pt1 | contig 29898 bp, 27 predicted proteins | sample 8958751 | NCBI WGS metagenome assembly JAEEGI01 (sample SAMN16246545, study PRJNA631951) | gut metagenome | biome: gut microbiome; feature: rumen; material: KS-attached | host: Bos | place: Iran: Karaj | collected 2018-10 | reverse complement strand
GCTAGCGGGTACCTTTTTCTCTGTAGAAGGTACCCGCTAGCGCTTGGAGAACAGAAACAAATCAACAATGCCAGTATAGCGCGTTCCTCGAAAAACGTCATTTTTTTCTTCTTGCCGTCACCTTTTGGCATCCTGGCTTGTTATATGGGTGAACTGCGGTGCAAGCCGCAGGACCCGGGTAAGTTTATAAAGTCAAAAGTTTAACGTCAAAATTCAATAAAAATGCAAGAACTGTTTAGAATATTAGTGCCGATTGCAATCTGTTGTGTACTTCCCATCATGCTTGTGTGGTTTGTCATCCGCAAAAAGATGAATGAGACCAACCAACGCACACAAATCGTGCTGGCCGCCATCGAGAAGAATCCTGAAATGGACATCGAGGAACTCATGAAAAAGATTTCGCCCAAGCCCAAACTACTGAAGGAGAAACTTCTCACTAAACTGCTGTGGGGATGCCTCACCACGCTGCTTGGCATCGGATTGATAGGCACAGGGGCATGGATGGGTTATGTGGGCGGTTCTGTCCCCGACGACATCTATGCAGTCGTGTGCTCTGGCTTGATTGCACTCGGTGTGGGTATTGCATTTCTTGTGAATTATTTCGTGGGCAAGAAGATGCTCGCCAAGGAGATAGAGGCCGAGGAGAAGAGTGTGACTGAGCAAGCGTAACCTGTGACCCGCGAAGTCTTCATAGCGCATGTGGAGCGTGAGCAAGAGGCCCTGCGAGGCTTCTTGCTCGCCCTGTGCTGCGGCAACAAGAGCGATGCCGACGACCTGGCACAGGATGCCCTGGTCAAGGCGTACCTCTCGCTGGCAGGTTATCGTGATGAGGGCAAGTTCCGATCGTGGATCTTCAAGATTGCCTACAACACCTTCCTCAACCACAAGGCGAGTTGCCGCACGATGGAGAGTATTGACGAGGCGCGTACGCTCATCAGCAGCACTGCCGCCGATGCGTCCTTTGAACACCAGGACCTCTACCTCGCCCTGCGCACCCTGCCGCCCAAGGAGCGATCCTCCATCACCCTCTATTACCTCAACGGGTACAGCATCAAGGAAATTGCCGCCATCACCGACACAAAGGAAGGTGCGGTAAAGCAACAATTATCACGGGGACGAGACAAACTTAAAGCAAGATTACAGTTATGAACAAAGATAAAGCCCTTGAGGAACTTTTCCTCGCCCAAAAACCGCATTTCGACGACGAGGATGCCTTCATGACATCGCTTGCCAAGCGTTTGGATGCCGTGGAGTTTATCAAGCAACACCAGGAGGCGACCATCCGTCGTTACAAGATGGCTGTGGTCGTGGCATTTATTGCCGGCATCATCAGTGGAGGCATTGCTATGGCATACATTCTCTCAACTCCAATGGATGCTCCTGTATTCACCTTCAAGAGTCAATTTTTCCTCTTGCAATGGCTGGGCGAGAACTCCCGGTTCATTACTGTCACGGTCATTTCGATGCTGATGACACTTGGCATCGCCGCATTAATCAGCAATATTCAAGAAGTCTTGCGCATGCGTTCTCTGTTCAAGGTCAAATCAAAGATCTAAGATTACTTCGGTTTGTACTTAGCCTTGACGATCTCGTAGGAGTTGCGGGTGAGTTCCTGCAATAGGCCATCGGGAGCGGTATTAGTTTCAATGCCAAGCCAGTGCTTGGGTGACATGTTGAAGGGTTTGACAATGCAGTCATGGGCAGCACGCAGTTCGTCAATGCGGTCGGGCTGACACTTAAGCGTGATGACGTTGAAGTGATCGCAGTCAAAGAAAGAGAACATGTGGCCATACACATAAAACACCAGCACGCCGCTGGCATAATGAAACGCTGTGAAAGGGAGTTTCTCCTCCACATCGTCGCCCAACGAGAGGCAAAACTCCCTATAGTCTTCGATATTCATTTTCAGGCAATGCTATTACCCAAATCGTAGGCAGCCTGCAACTTGGCGTTGCCCTCAATTTCGCGGGCAGCGTTCACGCCACCACAGAAAAGGGTTCCTGCCAGACGGCTCTTGGGATAGCAGTCTATCCATCCCGTCAGTCCTGCCACAGCACGTTGGGGCACATGCTCCTCGTCCTCGGCAGCTGTGGTCAGCAGATAGACATCACGGAACTGGTAGTCCAATGGGTACATGGCATTCATGCGGTCAATGAGCGTCTTCATCTGTCCACTCATCTCATAGTAATAAATAGGCGTTGCCCATGCCACGACATCGGCTTTCAAGACCTGTGCCATGATGTCGTTCACGTCGTCATTGATGACGCAACGGCCCAACTTTTGACAAGCCAGGCAACCCTTGCAGAACTGCACGTTCTTGCCCACAAGAGAAATCTTCTCGACATCGTGACCGGCAGCCTTGGCGCCTTCGGCAAACTTGTCAGCGAGCATATCGCTGTTTGAGCCTGGACGCAGGCTCGTAGAAATAACGATTACTTTTTTCATATTTCTCATTTCATGACATTTGATTATACTGTATCTTCTCTACAAATCATTTATGTCCACTTGAAATTCTCTTTCCCAGCTGCGATTTCAAAATGGTACTTGGCAATGCCCAAGTCCATGTGGGTGTAGCCGACGAGCGAGAAGCCTTTCTTGGCGCGCACCAGATGTCGGCCTTCGGTCATGCCCATATACTCAAACGAGAACTTCTGCTGGTTGATGGCGGTCGGTGCCAGCAGGGCGGCTTCCACGCCGCGGCGAAACCAATCGGGCGTGCTGTCGCTGACGTTGCTCACCTGGTCAATGCGCTTAATCTTGTGCGACACGCCTTGGGTTGCACCGTAGCCAATAGAGATATAGGCTTGAATGGCCTCGCCCTCGTTGAGGACGTAGGTATTCGGTATCTTGGTGTAACTCAAGCCCACCCAGCAGGTATTCAGACCGATGGATTGGGCAAACAGCACCAGTTGCTCGCCGTAGTAGCCAATGCGCTCGTCCAGGTCATCAGCCTTGACGCCTGCCATGACGAGGTAGTCCGTCACACCACGGAACTTGCCATAGCGTGCAAAGGGGCCCAAGAAGGCCTTCGGCTCGTTGCGTATCAGCTGGATGTGCAGCCGTCCAATGCGGTTTACTTCGTCTATCTTTTCTTGTAATGCCTGGGCGTCAGCGTCGGTCAACGGGCGACCTTGATAAGCTCTCACACTGTGCCGGGCTTGGATGGCTTCTAGTAGTGTCATAGTCATTATTTCCAGTATTACTGAACTAAATATTGTTGATATGCTTGCCAAGCGCTTTGCATGGCAGCCTCGTCGTATATGGCATCAAAAAATTGCATTTGGTAGTCGCTCTTGAACGGTGCCCAATTGCCGCAGATGATGCCATCATGGGCGATGATGGGTTGGAAGATGCCTCGGTTGTTGTGGGCGCGGCGCGTATACTCCGCCGGTAACACGACATCGCGGCTCTTGTAGCCGATGAGGTATTCATCATAGGGAGGAATCAACAGGTATTTGCCCTTGCGGAAACCTCGTGTGCGGCAATCATCGGTGAAATAAAACTCCATGCCTCTCCATTTCTCTGAATGGATCGCATTTCCCAGCAAGGCTATACCCCTGCGGCAATCGCCGATGTTCAGCCCTGACCACCAGACGAAGTCCTCGAGTGTGGCAGGCTGGTGGCTCTGGAAATACTTGCGCGTAAAGAGCATCAAGGCTTCGTCTCTATCCATTTTTCCTGGCCGCTTGACCTTATCGGCTGTGAGCGAGTAGGTGGCTTTCATCGGCAAGAGTTCACCGCTGCAGATGGTTCCTGACATCTCGGCCATGCGGATGTGATAGGACAGCCGATGGGCATCCATGTGGATATCGCGTTCGGCCAATGCCTGAACAAAATCCTCTTTTGTCACACTTCCCTTGTCGGCCGCCGTTTGAGCTAGGATGTCATTGATGGTCCTATGCTCTTTCTCCGGTATGTTGATCTTGTTGCTGTGCATCCACCCACGAGTGACAGCGATGGCCTTGGGGGCGCACAAGTCAAGCAATGGCCAGTAATCCTCAGCTGAGACCAGTTGCCATGTGCCTCGCATCAGATGCAGACGGATGATCCGTCCGCTGTCAAAAGCCTCTTTAAAAGCCTTGGCCGATGGTTTGCGGGTGCGCATCTCCACAGCCCACCGCATCATGCGGTATTCCTGTGCCTGCATGGCGCCCATGTGACGAACCACCTCGGCAGCATCACTGAATTGTGGTGCCACGAGTTGTTGATTGAGAAGGCGGATGGCTACAGGATTCATCATTTTTACATCAAAAGAACCGTCCCTATTTTACCTTTTTATTCAATTCCTTGCAGTCGGCGAGGAGATTCCAGATGGCGTCCTCGCTGAGGACACCGCGTTTCAGGTCGGCGGGCAATAGGCCGGCCTCATCGTCGGCAAAGTCCTGTTTCCACTCATCGCTGCCGTAGTACTTATCAAGGGCGGCGATATCCTCTTGAACAGCCTCCCATTTGTCGAGGGCCGTCGAGAGCCGCTTCACTGCAAGCAGGGCTCGGTCAAGACGCCGCTCCATCTGGCGGATGCGTGCAATTTGCTGTTTGTTATCTTTCATTTTCGTTCTATAAGTTGCTGTTCATTAACCACACGGATGACCATCCATGCCACCGAACGCATGGATAATCGTCAACACCACGTCCGCCATCAATACGGCAACGAGAGTGAACAATCATAAATCTCCATCATTTGGTATCACAATTACCAAGGGCAAATATAGTGTATTTTTCTCTCTCAGTAAACCTTCACATTATTTTTCTTTCTTATTGATGAGAAAATGGGGGGAGGGCGTTGTTGAGGAAAACTCTTTTTTATAATTTTGCGACTAAAGTAAATGGTGACACTTATGATGAGACGATATGCCTACTTGATATGCCTTGTGTTGCTGCTGTTGTGCGGAATTGACTTCTATGCCCAACAATGGAACTACCCTGAGGATATGCTGAACGTTGAGTATTCCTATTACACTACGGTGAAGTTTGAAGGTGCCTCTCCCGATATTGCTGACTTTGTCACGTCTTACATCAGCGATTTGGATACGACAATGGACGGCTTGAATTATGTTGATGTGTGGAAGCGCTACCTGTGTCATGAAGAACAGAAGCCCGGGACCGAAATCGTTGTTGATAAAAAGAACGGATACGTCCGCATCACAACCGAATACTCGATTGACTTTGATGGCAAGGACCATATCTACAAGACCATCCATGAGATGTGCTATTGGAACTGCGCCGACGGCAAGCACAAGTTGTTTGCCCTCAGCTTCAATATCATGACCGAAGGCCGCTACCTTGAGGGCCAGAGCACAGGACTGAGTCTCAGCCTCTATGACAATGCCCGTCATATCATGTGGGACATTGCCGAGTATGAACTCGGTGTGGAGGCGGATCCTAAGTCCGAAGAGGAGTCTGTCATTACCTATTGGCTACCTAGGGAAGGTAAGGACATCATCGAAGAGACACACTACGCCACGCGAACCGAAACAGTGAAACTCGTGTGGGATGGCATGAAATTCGAGAAGAGCAAGAAGTGAGAAGTCAGAGTCTAATTAACTCTTCTTGGGAATCACGAGGTTGAGAATCACACCTGCGAGGGCCGAAAGGCCGATGCCGCTCAGCGAGAAAGAGCCCATCGGGAGGATGGCGCCGCCGATGCCAAGGGTCAATACAACACTGACGATGATGATATTGCGTGTCTGGTCAAGATCCACTTTGTTCTTGACCAGATTCTGAATGCCCACCGATGCGATGGAACCGAACAACAGCATCATGATGCCACCCAGCACGGCGCTAGGAATGCTCTGGAGGATAGCACTCAGCTTGCCCATGATGGAGAAGACGATGGCTGTACCTGCAGCGATGCGGATAACAGCCGGACTGGTGATGCGGGTAATCTGCATGGCTCCCGTCACCTCACTATAAGTAGTCACAGGGGGACCTCCAAACAGCGAAGCCACCATACAAGCCAAGCCGTCGCCCAGCATAGTGCGATGCAGTCCAGGATCCTTGACAAAGTCCTTGCCCGCAACAGCACCCACTACATAGACGTCACCGATGTGCTCAATCACGGGGGCGATGGCAACGGGTATCATGAACAGGAAAGGTTCCCAAGCGAACTGGGGCAACTGGAAATGGGTGATACTCGACGGCAGGGCAAACCAGGGCGCACTGCCCACGGCCGAGAAATCGACAAGCCCCATCATCCATGCAGCCAAATAGCCCACTATGATGCCGCACACCACAGGCACCAGCTTGATGAGACCACGCCCCAAAACGAGCACGAGGATGGCTGTCAACAATGAAATGAAAGCCAATATCCAATTTTCCTGAGCCATGTTGACAGCAGCAGGTGCCAACGACAGACCGATGCAGATAATCACAGGCCCGATGACGACTGGCGGGAAGAGCCGTTCCAGCAGTCGGCGCCCCTGCCACTTGATGAGAGCCGACATGAGGAAATAGACCAGTGCCACGCCCATGATGCTCGCCAGCGTGCCCGGCATGCCCCATTGCTTGGAGGCCGAAATGATGGGAGCGATGAAGGCAAAACTTGAGCCTAAAAAAATGGGCACCTTACCCTTGGTGACCATGTGGAAAATAAAAGTGCCGATGCCGGCAGTGAATAATGCTGTGGCTGGATCCAACCCGACCAATAACGGGACTAGCACTGTGGAGCCAAATGCTACAAAAAGAAATTGGATACCCACGATTGTCTTGCGAACAGAGGACAACGCGGAAGCATCCATCATCGTATTATTCATAGTAAACACTATTTTTAAAAGTTTCACAAAATTACAACCATTTTGCCATACAAGAAAATTCTACCCTATAAAAAACAAGTTATCTTTTTCCATTTATTGTTTTTATAGCATGAAAACATTAACTTTGCAGAAAAGAATAAACATCACTATGATGACAGCCAAGGAGATAATAGGATACATGGAGTCGTTGCAGAATGAGAAGCAACGGCAGGTGTTGATGGGGTTTTTCAAGACTGGACCGGGAGAGTATGGCGAGGGTGACGAGTTCCTGGGGCTGAAAGTGCCACAGACGCGTGAGGTCGTGAAACTGGTGGGTCATGACTTGCCCATTGAGGAAGTTCCCGAGTTGCTCATGTCGCGCTGGCATGAGGTGAGATTGTGCGGGCTGCTCATACTGGTGGCTAGATTTGAGAAATTGGCAAAAAAGCGGCTAGAGAACTATGAAACTGCCATTCAGAAGCGCGACGAAATCGTGAGCATGTACCTACAACACGCCGAGCGTGCCAACAACTGGGACCTAGTAGATTTGTCAGCGCCGAAGATTCTCGGCAACTGGCTGTTGTTGCCCACCCGTTTGGACGACAAGCGCAAAATCATGGACGGATTGGCAGCCAGCGACTGCCTGTGGCGGCAACGCATGAGCATGGTGAGCACTTGGAAAACCACCCAGCAGGGAGATCCCTCGTGGTGCTTGCGCTATGCCGAATGGCACCTGCATCACAACCATGACCTGATGCACAAAGCTGTCGGGTGGATGCTACGCGAAGTGGGCAAGCGGTGCAGCATGGACCTGCTGTGCCAGTTCCTTGAGCGCCACGCCCACGAGATGCCGCGCACGGCCCTACGCTACGCCATCGAGCAGATGTCCGATGATGAGCGCAAGTACTGGATGACCCGATAAAAAGCCATTGGTGTCCGAGTGAAACATGTAGGATTATAGCGAGTGTCCAAAAGTTGCCCTTTGGGCAACAACTTGGGGACGGTTTCTGTGTAACAAAATGCCTTGCATTTTGGACTCAGGAACCGTCCCCTCGGATCCGAACAGAAGTAACTCTCGCCTTTTACAGCCATTAAAGTAAGCTCCTTATCTCATCATTCCATCCAATTAGCTTATACCGAGACCGTTATAATAGGAAACTAGATTCTCCCCGGACAAGCTAATAATATAAAACGCGAGTTGTTCTATTCCCTTATTTCAGGTAGCGGGAGAAGAATTGCCAGATTTCTTCGCCTGTGTCAATATCATCGGTGTGCCAGGAGTGGACACCGCCGATGACTTCATAGAGCCACACGTCGCAATGCGTTGGTCCGCCCGAGTAACGGTGTTTGATGACGGGGTGTCCCTCGCAGCCCTTGAGGCTCTCGACACGTTCTGTCTCCTCATGGGTGCAACGGTTCTTGGCGACCCAGTAGCCGATGGCGACAGGGACCGGCAGGTAAGCGCCCCAACCGCCCTTGTCCTCCAAGTCACCAGTCCATTCCGAAACCCGATCCTCGGTACCGTGGATTTCCATAAGCGGGATGGGTCGCGTTGCCTCCATCTGTTCATACATCCATTGCATTGTCAATCCAGCGATGGGCGCCACAGCCCTGAAAGTATATTGGTTGCTGTAGGCCATCAGGTAGCACATCTCGCCACCGTTGGACATTCCCGTTAGGAAGATATTCCTGCGATGCAAGTGGTGACGTTTCCGAGCATATCGGGCGATTTCGCATAGTGCTTTCACGTCATCGACTTTCCAACCTTGCTGGAAAGAATAGCCCACGTTCCAGCTGGGTTCTCCCTGTGGGTCTTTCAATCCTTGCGGGATACAGACAGCAAAGCCGTGCTTGTCGGCAGGCCCAATCATGATATTCTCACGCCTGATGCCCGCACCATAGCCGTGAAGGACAACCACCAGCGGCGCGTCAGCCTGTAGCCCGTCGGGCAGATACATCACAAACTTCCTCATCTTGCCATCGACCTTGATGGAGTCTTCCACATATTGCCCTGCATTGACTTCAATAAAAAACAGCGACAGCAACATGGACAGCAGCAACGTTCTGAAATGATTCATTTGTTTTAGCATTTGAAAGATGAATGGATTAACGATGGCAAAAATACAAAAAAACCATGACGACAGAAAAAATAGGTGCATTTCTTGGAGAAGTGGGACGCAATGGCTAACTTTGTGAGTTGATAAAACATCTATATATTGTGCAGCGCTCCATGGTACATAACGCCACCGAATTGATGGATTACATCCAGCAGGTTGGGTTCCTGCCACTGTTATACAGCGGCATACGCGGCTTTTCGGCCGATGAGGCGGTGGATCCCGATTGTCGCTATGTGTTGCTTGACGACGGAGGCTGGGACTGGCCCTTGTGGAAATGGAAAGGTCCCATCGTCACCGAGGGCGGTTGCGTGTATGGCAAGTTTTTCAACAAGAAGGCCGGCTTCGTCAGCCGCGATTGGTGGCCCGACCTGTACAACTGGCGCCACCATGCCCACCCTGCCCCATCGGCAGGTTCTATTGAGGAAATCATCCTGATGACACTGCGCGAGCACGGCAGCCTCATCACGCGGGAGTTGCGGAGTGCCTGCGGATTCACGGGCCCCAAGATGCGTAGCCGCTTTGACGGATACGTCACACGCCTGCAGATGGCATGCCGCATCGTCACCGAGGATTTTGTCTATCCCCGCGACAAGCACAACCACGAATATGGTTGGGGTTGGGCGCTGCTCAACACTCCTGAGCAACTGCTGGGCAAGGAGGCGTGCCACTGTGACCGCACGCCCGAGGAATCGCTGGAGCGCATGCTCAACCACCTGAGCCACATACTGCCCCGCGCCACCGAGAAACAACTTGAAAATCTCATCAAATAAAACCATATCTTCATGAAAAGAATACTTTTTACCCTCATCATGCTCATGGCTTTCACCGCCATACAAGCACAAAAGATCAGCTACATCGAGAGTACCCGATCATGGTATTACGTCTATGACGAAAACGGCAAAAAGATATACACCTTCAGCACCACCCAGGGGGAAGTAGTCGCCTACAGCGAATCGTTCTACATCGTCAAACATGGCAGTTGGATCTACACCTACAACGCCAAGGGCAAACGACTGCACACCTTCTCGGAGAGCAGTGTGGGTGAGGTTCTCGCAGCTACTGGCGACACTTTCACCAGCCGCAAGGGCAACTGGATATACACCTGGGACAAGAACGGCAAGAAACTCAATACCCGCAGCGCCCATTAAACGCCCGAGACTGGCAAATCTATCCCCAAACACTAACAACTATTAACACTACATATTTGCAAATTTCAAAGATTTTACCTATCTTTGTCTAAAGAAAAATCCCAAGGAGGAAATTAGTGTGATCAGCTTTCAAGCTAAGTAAAAAAAACTTCATTTATGTTCAGATTCATTCATACCAGCGACTGGCATCTGGGCCAGAATTTCTATGGCTATGACCGCAGTGAAGAACAACGTGACTTCCTGCGGCAACTAGCCGACATCGTACGCGAATCCCAGCCTGACGCATTGCTGGTGAGCGGCGACATCTTCCACACCGCCGCCCCGTCCAATGCGGCCGTGAACCTCTATGTTGAGGGCATGCTCGACATCCATGACGCATGTCCCTCAATGGCTATCATCGTCATCGCCGGCAACCACGACAGTGCGTCACGCCTTGACTGTGACAAGTTGCTGTGGGAGCGCAATGGAATCAACGTGCTGGGCAGCCTGGCCCGTGACCATGAGGGACATGCTGACCTTGACAAGCATCTCATTGACGTGGGCGGCAAGGGCATCGTTGTCGCAGTGCCGTTTGCCTACCCCAGCAGTTTCCCACCCATTGACGATACAGCCAAGCGAGAATTGCGTCAACAACAATACTTCCAAGGACTGCTGGACCTCGCCCAGGCCAAGAACCCTAATCAAGTGCCCGTAGTGCTGATGGCTCACCTTGCTGTCAACAACAGCGACTTCACGGGCCATGATCGCAACATGGTCATGGAGTGTGTAGAACTCAATACCTTGGGGACAGGCTATGACTACGCTGCACTGGGCCACATCCATCGCCCACAGAAGTTGAGCGAACATGCCCGCTATTGCGGCACTCCCGTGCCCGTGAGCTTTGACGAACAGTGCGAACACTCGGTGAGCATCGTCGAGATTAACAGCCATGGATCAGTACCCAGCATCAAGACCAAGCCCATCAAAAACCTGAATCCCCTGCACACCATCCCTGCCAGCAATCCTATCCCCTTTGACGATGCATTGGAACTGCTGCAACGGTTCAGAGCCGATGAGCATGCTTATATCCGTCTCAACGTGAAGGTTGACCGTTATCTGCCCGCCGGAGCGCCCGAGCGCGCCGCACTCGCTGTGAAAGACAAGCAATGCCGTTTCTGCGAGATCAAGAAAACAGCCACTGCCGATACGGCACAACGCACAACCCAGATGACACTTGAAGATTTTAACCGAATGAGCCCGATTGAGGTGGCACAACGGTACTATCTGGACAAAAACAAAGCCCCCATGAGCGAAGTATTACAAGAAATGTTCAAGAAGATTTATCAATCAGTGAAGGAGGAAAACAGGCAATGAAACTTAAGAAACTCACAATCGACAACATCGCATCCATCGAACACGCCGAAATCAATTTTGATGCAGCACCACTCGAGAACGAGCATCTGTTTCTCATTACCGGAGAGACAGGATCAGGCAAGTCAACGATTATCGACTGCCTGTGCCTGGCACTGTATGGCGACACCCCGCGCATGGATGCTGCTAAGGGCACCGAGTACACCAACAACCTTGCAGACACCCTGCAGACCGACAACGTGAGGCAACTGTTGAGGCGAGGTGCCGCTAAGGCCGAAATCTGCCTGACCTTCGACGACAAGGAAGGAATCCCCTATATCGCAACCTGGGAAGTGCATCGCGCGCGCAATAAAGTCGATGGAAACATCCAGTCCGTCACCCGCACCCTATCGACCGACGAAGGTGTCACGCCAGCCTACCACGAGCACAACATGAAAAAAATCAATCAGCGAGTTTCGGAACTCATCGGGTTGGACATGAACCAATTCTTCCGCACCGTAGTGCTCGCTCAAGGTAAATTCTCGGAGTTCCTGAATAGCGATGAGGACGACAAAGCCAAATTGCTCGAGAAGATGACCGGCACCGAGATTTATACCCAGGTGGGAAAGAAGATCTTCTTGACATTCCGCGAGAAGGAGAATGTCCGCAACAACCTGCTTGAACAGGTCCAGAACATTACCCTGCTGGATGACACTGAGAAGAAGCAAATCGCCGAAGACATAGCCACCCACACCAGTGAGCAGGAAACCGTGCTCAAACTGAGTGAAGAGGCCAAGAAAATGGCCCAGTGGCTTGACGATAAAGCCCAAAACGAAAGAGACCTTGCCGAAAAACAGAAAAATCTCGCCGAAAAAGAAGAGATGACGCACCAAGCCGACTATCTCGAGAAACGACAACTTGCCGCAGATTGGGACCTGACCATCGAGCCACGTCGGGAACTGAAAGAAGCACGGCAAGCACAAACGCAGATTCAAACGCTGAAAGGCAAGAAGCCGGTCATGCAGGAAGAGTTTGACATCCTGTGTGCCGCACTGCGCGCCACGATTGACCATCTGGAGGGACAGCGCCAGCAGCTTGCCGAGATTGAGGACTTTCTCCAGCAGGAAAAGCCGAACAGCGAAATGTACAACGGCATCAAGAGCATCAAGACCCTGTTGAAGCAGCGCAAAGACGAGCAAACCAATGTCGGTAAATACACGCTTGCCCTGCAGCAGGAACAGGCGCGCCAACCCAAAGTGCAAGGCCTTGTCCAGTCAACACTTGAAGCCTCACAGCAACAAGAAGAAGTCGTCAAGCAACTTGAAACGAAGTACAATGAGATGGACGTGAGCGGCATCAACACCCAAAAGGATGCTCTGAACGATGCCAAGCAGGCACTCATTCTGTTCAAGAATGCCGATTACACACAAGGTCAAATTGAACAACGAGTCACCGAGATGAAGTCAGCACTTGAAGGAGAGCATAACACGCTCAATCAAGTGCTGGAGACCCTCGGCGACAAGCAGACCATCAAAGAGCAGGCCCAAGCCGCCGTCGATCGCGAAACCGACATCAATCACCTGATTGAACAGGCCCACAAGTCGCTGCACGTGGGGGAGAAATGTCCCATCTGCGGCAACGATATCGTTCGATTGCTTGATCCGAAGGGAGAACATGTCATTGAGGACTTGAGGAAACGTCTCAAACTAGCCGACTACAACCTGAAGAAGACCGAAACCGACATTGCCGCATCGCGCAAGACCATCAAACAGATGGAGCAGCAGGTAGCCAAAGCCGATGAAGAGCTGAAAAACAGTACTACTGCCCGTAACCGACAGTGGGATGAAGCCGCCAAATTGCTGAAACGATGCGACATCACTGTCGAAACCATGCCCGATAGCGCCCGTGTCGATGAAATCATCATCACGCTGGATAAAAGAGTTGAGACCTTGAATGACGCCATCAAACAAGCCACCGAACTCCAAAAGAGCATCAAGGCAGAGCGTGACAAACTCACCACACTCACACGAAATCATAACGATGCCAAAATCGACCTCAACAAGGTCAACGAGAGCATCAAGCACCAGCAAGAAGCCATCAAGATCAGCACCGAGCATGTCCACTCGCTGACCCATGACCTGGATGCCCAGTTCACAATGAAGGATTGGCAGGAGCGCATCGCCCAGGATGAGGAATTCATCCAAAAACTTGAGAGCAAAGCCGCCGATTACCGCCACAAGGAAACAAGTGCACAACAGCTCAAAGAGGTCATCAGCAAAACAGCTGCCCTAATTCCCGCTATGGAAGACAACAAGCGCAACATCGCAGGGCTGACAGACAGCGGTAACGTGACCGACCACGTTCCAGAGAAGCTCGACGAGCAGTGGCGACTGTTCGAGAACAAATGCATCAACTGGAACAATCAGCTTGAAAACGAGCAATCCAAGGAGCAACGGGCGACACATGCACTCAATACATTCTTGAGTGGCAACACTGCTATTGACCTGCCACGCCTTACCGCATTAGAGGGCTATCAACAAAGCGAGATTGACGCCATCAAGAGAAGCCAGCAGCAACTGAACGACAGCATCACCCACATGCGTGGCGAAATCAGTTCTCTCGCCAAGCGCCAACAGGACCTCGCAGGCATGAAGCCCGATTTCCATGAGGAAAACCGCGAGAAACTAAACAGCATCTACACCGAGAGCCAAAACAAATACAAAGAGCTGAGCGAAAAAATTGCCACGCTCAAAGCTCGCCTCAGTAACGATGCAGAGAACGAGAAGGCCTTGGGCAAAAAAAAGGAAGCCCTCGAAAAGGCCGAAGCCGAGTTCCAGCTATGGAGTGAATTCTGTGAGATGCTGGGCGACTCCAGCGGCAGCAAGTTCCGTCGAATAGCCCAGAGTTACATCCTGGGTGAGCTGCTAGATGCCGCCAACCATTACCTAAACAAGTTCAACAACCGATATGAACTGGTGGCCAGTCCCGGCAAACTCGTCATCTTGGTGAGAGATCAACAGCAGGGCGACCTCACGTCGGTCAACACGCTGTCAGGTGGCGAGAGCTTTATGGTATCGCTGGCCCTGGCACTTGCGTTGTCAAGCTCCATGGGCAAGATCTTCAGCGTGGACACACTGTTTATCGACGAGGGCTTCGGCTCGCTCAGCCCCACCTATCTCGACAACGTGATGGAGACCCTTAACCAGCTCTATAACATCGGCGGCAAGCGTGTGGGCATCATCAGTCATGTGGAGATGCTCAAGGAGCGTGTCACGACCCAGATTCAGGTCTATCGCGACCCCAACGACAACACCGTCAGCCGGGTCAAGGTGGTATCATAACACAAAATGAGGATGTGTTATAAATCCATGCTTCTACTAATGTCCGTGCTCGCACGGAGAAATTAAACAAGAAAACTTTTTATTTAATTTTATTAATAATTTTTGTTTAATTTCTCGGCCGTAAGGCCGACCAAATATCTTGAAGCGAATTATGGCACAAAATGGGCGGCACGATGATGCCGCCCATTTTTTATTTCATTGAGGTAACGCGCGTTACAGCATTTCCAGGCCGTGGATTACACCACTGTAGGAGACAGCGTCCCTGCCACGGGGATCGACATCAATGGTCGTCTTGCCGTTCATGAACACCTCGATGTGGAAACGGTAATTGTCATCACCGTTGCTCACCCTGAAGGTCACGCGGGCACGGTCGGCCTTGGGGTATTCCACCTTGTAATCCAGGATTTCGCTCGTGAAGTTCATCGCCTTGTAGCCGCTGGCACCATAGCCCACGTTCTGTCCCGAACCAACGTAGGGCAGATAGCAGCTTACCGAACCGTCTCGCACAATCATTTTGTGTCCCTGAGACACGGGAGTCGTCGGCGCCGACAGCGGACGCATCGATCCTACCATCACGACAAACTGCTGCGACTCAAGCAAGGCCTTAATGGCCTCGGCACGTTGTACATCCACCACCTTATTGCCTGTGCTGCAAGCAGTGAGCAATATCATCAAAAACGCTATTGAAAATAGTTGAACTCTTTTCATAATCATCAGGTTGAAGGGTTATACAATACTTTTACTTGTATGACTGCACATCGGGTATTTCGTTTAACAGATGATGCCTAAAAAGCATCAGAATACCATTTCGCCGTCAAACGAAATTGCATCTCTGTCGCGGGCGATGATGTCAATGATCGATTTCCCGTTATTAAACACATCAATGCGGAAGTTATAAGAATCCTCGACATTGGTCACGGTAAATTCAATGTGAACGCGATTACTGGTCAGGTAGTTGATCGAGTAATTCTCAATCGTTCCCTTGAAGTTCAGCCCCTTGCCGCCACCGTAGGGCAGACGATAGGCCTCACCGACGTAGGGCAGATAGCTGACCACCTCATCACCGTTAACGGTCAACTCATAATTGGAACTCACATGACGCGGCATGCCTCCCAGTGGCTTCATCCAGTCTACTGCAATCGTATAGTGGCGCGTGTCGAGGGCTTCCTGCACTTGACGGGTGACCTGCGCCTCGCGCTCAGCCTTGGTCAAGCCGCTTCCCGTGCCGCAACCAACGAGCGACAGCACCAACAATAGCATAGAAAACAAAACTGATAATGTCTTTTTCATCTTGAGTAATATGTTAAGATTCTAACCGACTGCAAATTAAATAAAAAACCTGCAACGCGCCAAACAATCTGCCTGAAATCAGATGAATCTTTTATCGCTGCAAAATCTCATCCAACAGGGGGTATATATCCTGTTCGCGCTCGTAGGGATGAATGTGGAAGTAGGGGTTGCCCGTGAGCATCGCCGACAGTTGCGTCTTGGTCTTGTCATAGAAGATGTGGCAGGGGATGCCATGAGCCTCGGCATAAGCCAGTTCATAGCCCACCCCCAACGAGGGACAGGTACACTCTCCAATCAGCAGGTCGCTCTCGCGCAGCCACGCCGTGTCCTGGTCATAGATGCGTGCGTCCCGTTCTCGGCCCTGCTCCACAAGGCTCAGGTTGCTCTTTCCCACGTGCTCAGTCAGCACCACGTCGGTGCGCTGGATGTAACTGATGATGCGGTGGTACAGGTCGGCATCCACGCGCCCACCTCTAATCGACCCCGCAAAATAAATCTTCTTCGCCATATATCAAAAAAAAGTATTACTTGTTTCGTCCTGTTAAGTGTAAGAAGCTTGTCCCATGTTAAAATTCTCTTCTGAGATAGGCACACACGCAAAAGAGAGGTATATTCTCCATCCATCCTTGATCCTTGTAAGGCAACATTGAGCAACGTAATCCTTTCAAGTGCTTGTCGGCATGATCTACAGTAACAAATTGCCTTAATGACTTGCTTTTCACGTTTTCCTCGGCCTTAACCTCTATAGGTATGATGCGCCGATCAGTCTGAACCAGAAAATCGACTTTCTGAGTGGACTTCTCTTTAGCAAAATAATAGACGCTCAGATAGGATGACAGAGATTTTATTTCCTGCATCACATAGTTCTCGGTAAACGATCCTTTGAACTCCTTGAAAACATCATTGCTGACGAGCATTTGGGCAGGAGAAGCCCCACTTAATGCTCCTAGCAATCCCACATCAAGCAGATAGAGCTTGAACGCATCAAAATCTTCATAGAATTTTAAGGGCATGTCCGGTTTCTTGCATCGATGCAGTTTATAGACCAGACCAGTATCCACAAGCCATTGTATGGCAATTTCAAATTCTTTGGCCCGTCCTCCTTTTTTCACTGCGCCATAGATAAATTTCTTGTTTTCTTTTGCTAATTGAGCAGGAATGCTGTTCCATACCATTCTGATGCGTTCAGCCTCGTTTCCAGCATGTTTTGAAATATCATTGATGTAAGAATCAAGGATTTGGTGTTGAATTTTTCTCACTTCATGAACGTCCTCATTGATTGTCCAATGTAACACAGCTTCGGGCATTCCTCCCACATAATAATACTGACGCAGCAAGTCCTCCATCATTCCGCTTAACACATCAATTGAGGCCCAATCGCATTCAGCAAGTATCCCAGCAAGCTTTTCTTTGTCACTAGCCCATAAAAATTCCTCAAACGACATGGGCAACAGCCTCAATATATCAACTTTACCTACTGGGTAAGATTCCCCTGGATGATGAACGACCCCCAGCAACGATCCTGCTACAGCAATATGCTGTTCAGGAGCATTCTCGCAGAAATACTTCAACGCCGTGATCGCATGAGGAGCCTCTTGTATCTCGTCAAAGATGATGAGCGTCTGCCCTGCAACAACTGTCTGACCGGTATGGGCCTCAATGTCTCGTATGATTCGGTTAGGTTTCAAGTCGTGAAGGAACAGGTTCTTGGCAAAACTATCATCTGCACAATTGATATAAACGACATGTTCATATTCATTGCGTCCAAAGTCCAATAGTAACCAGGTCTTACCCACTTGTCTTGCCCCTTCAAGGATCAAAGGCTTACGAGTAGCACCATTCTTCCACTCAATCAGCGAGTTATATAGTTTTCTTTTCATAATTTTACATTTTTTCGTGGGAATAACGTGGCAAAATTACATTTTTTCGTGGGAATAAACAAGTAATTTCAACACTTTTTCGTGGGAATAAACGTAACTCAAATTCTCGCTTAGCCATGTTTCTCTTTCCCACAAATAGCCTATCAATAATCCATTCATGACTTATTCATGGACATTCGTGTTTTTTGACAGAAGAGTTGTGCCTTGGAAGAGATTAAAAATGGGCTGAGGCACTTGGCCCCAGCCCGATTCATCCTAAAAAGTTTACATCAATTCTCATTCGTTTCTTTTTGTAATTCCAATAATGACTTGAATATTTTCTGTGCCTTGGGCATCATAAATGGCTTGACCTTGTAGGGACCTGCTGATTTAATCCAATCATCTTCGGGCCATTCGGGCCATTCACAAGGATAGCTGACACCGTCGCTATCGGCATAAATATCGAATGCCGTGTCAAAGAGCCCAAGCGCTGGCAAGGTAAAGATAACAGATGCCATTTGCAGATTTTTGATGCCATTATTACTTATCTCTCCCGAGATAATGGACCCAGCCCAAGGAATTTCAAACTCATCTTCATCAGGATCTTCACTTACCAAGGTATAACTTACCGTGAACTTGTTACCTTGACCAGTGATGTTTACCAGTATAAACTCATTACTGCCTTCAACTAACTCTTCCTCTGTTTCCAAATCTAATTGGTAAGAGCCACCAGCAAAAAGAATCTTGCCGCCATTCTGCCCTTTGAAATTCATGATCATTTTTAGCATTATCGTGGCATCCTCCCAATCGCCCCAACCATAATCACCAATTTTTACAACCGGTTCCATTGCAAAGACGCCTTCTAAAACAGGTGGTTCATTGCCGTCATAGATATTCATGCCGTAATCTCTCAACAGCGCAATAGTTTCATCGCTAAATCCCTCAAGGCCTCCAGGTCCAGGAGGAGGAGGTGTGACACCTGAGCCACCCAATATCGAGTCAATAACTGAGTTAACGTCAGCAACGGTCACTTCGCCATCTCCATTCACATCAGCGTCCGGTGATTCGACACCACCTAGAATCACTTCAACTATAGAGTTGATGTCGGCAATCGTTACTTCGCCATCTCCATTCACATCGGCATTCCCTTGTGCATTTACGGCCACAGGGACAGCCAGTACTGCTAGCAGCAGAACAAAAAAGCGTAGAAATTTCTTCATCATTGCGATTAGTTTTTATAATGTTCTTGTATACGGTAATTCCAATGACCTATTCGTGAGACTTTAGTTGTGTGCAAAGTTATAAATATGGTGCTCTCGCGGACTCTCAAAACGTACAAAACAACTCTCATTTTGCATTTTGAGAGTCGTTTTGTGACAACCGCCCCCCGTATTTACCCAATTTCAGCATTTCAATGCCGATGAAGAGATGATGAGGTATAAGGAGCAGTTAAAGGGGACAGAATGGGGCTATCCTGTCTATATTACGCCATCGAGAAAGGGATTGAAGGCAATAGTACAGCATGACAATATCTTCCCGAAGTATCATGCCAAACTCTACATTGAACTTCTTTCCCGATTCGATATGCCTGAGATAGACCCTCACACTAAAGACCTAGCAAGAGAGCACAGATGAATAAAAGCAGAAATGGCCGGCGAGAAAAGAGGGGGGGGGGACGGATTGGGTAAGCGATAGCGAGCCGTTCCTTTCTTCTATTCTAACAAGTGCGTAAGCCTTTTATCCGACAAAAGCGCCCCTCGAAGCCTGAAGCGAGAGAGGGCGTCAAGTGAATGAGGATAAAAGTATAGTGAAAAGGTTCTGAAGAGATTCCGAATATGATGAGGAATCGATCAGGTTCTTGAACGAATTGTATGTCAGTGAAGAGAAAGTATCAAAACAAGTGCAAGCCGATGACTAGCTAATGACGCATAATGAATCGCCGTAATCTAAAAGAGAATAGAGAATAAAGAAAAGAAAAAATTCTAAAGTGTAAAAATAATAGACACTTTACTGTAAAATAAATTTACACTTTTGAAAATAGTCGCTTTTTTATAACGTACGCTTTCAACCTCCAATCTAATTTTGAAACATAGAATTATCAACCAATAAAATACAATTATAAATTTTCAAATTAAAAGTATTATGAGACAAGTATTACTATTCATCATCGCTCTTGGGGTGGCCTTCTTCCATAATTTTGTGGTTTTGGCCAATACTTATGAACAATACCCATCAACGATAACAGGAGAAATCACACCACAGCAGAATGGCACGAATGGCAATATCTCTGTAGCCAGCGATGCCTTCCAAACTGGTTTGGAGGTCAAAACAGCCAATTCACTTGACTCTGGACAGAACATGAATGCAGATGTTAACAACGATGGTACTGTTTCTATTGCAGATGTTACCATGCTTATCGACATGTTACTCAACTCAGGCTCTGAAATCGATATGGCTGCCGATATAAATCAGGACGGCACTGTATCAATCGCTGATGTGACCATACTCATTGACCTACTACTAGGAACGTCACCAATTACAGTCTACTCAACCATTCTGGTTACTACGATAGACGGTGTCATAATAGAGAACCTGATAGATGAGAATACTAAGTTAAAGATTCAGAAGCCACATTTGGTTCTTGAAACCGATGGAATGGTACTGACTTACCCACTAGAGCAAATAGCACAATTACGCTACGGGCAGCAATCAGTCTCTAACGAATTGGGTATGCTTCAAATCCTTGACCTGCCTACGGTTGGCACTGTATTCCTGCACAATCTAAAGAAAAACACCCTTGCAGAGGTGATTGCAGCTGATGGCAGAGTTGTGATGAGTGCGTCAGACGGTGATTCGTTCAAGGCGTCGATTGGCAATGAGCCATCAGGTGAATATATGATAAAAGCAGACAGCTTAACCATTAAAATCGTGAAGTTATGAAACAGCGACTCTTTGTATATAGCCTACTGGTGACAGTGCTTAGTAGTTTGTTTCCATTGACGGCAAGCGCTCAGCAAACAGAAGAACAATATGCCATTTTCAACTGGCAAAATAACGGTGATTTTAACGCATTCCTCAACAGTGACGTTGACAGCATCACTTTCAGTCGTATCGCTCTAGACGGAAAGGTGCATTCCAACGTCGTTGTACAAGAAATTTGGACTAACGACAGCCTTTATCGTATTCCTTTAGCAACTATCGATAGCGTAGCTTTTAGAGCGCCAGAACCCATCTTTAAGGAAGGACTATTCCATATGACAGTATCACATCTTCAATATATAATGGAGGTTACAGACTCTACAGTAACGTTTAGTTCTTCCATCCCAACTTCAATGCTCCCATGTATTGGTCAAGTTCTTGTGACTGATGTTTATGACGAGCCACTCAACCGAGGCTTTGCAGGTAGGGTTATGTCTATTGACTCTTCCAGCGGGATGGTTCGCATCGTTTGCGGGCCCGTAAGCATTGAAGACGTTTTTGATCAGTTAGTCTGCGTCGGCAAGGCGGTTAGTACCAATGCGGGCAATACTCCAGCGGGAGCTCCTAGAAGAATCAACGAAGAGGGAATTACTACTTTCGACTTGGGTGACTGGTGTTTTTACATCACTGATGGCGTGCAGCTGAATGTTGCCCCCTCTGTTTCTTTGGACTATGCTATATGCTATAGTATATTCAGCAATAACAACAGATTCAAGTGTATTGTCAACAACAACTTGGATTGTAGTTTTGATTTCAGTTTGGAAAAAGAAGGTACAAAGAACTTTAGCCACGATTTTGCAACCATACCCATTCCAACGGGGCTTTGGTTCCTAGGTGCCCAATTAAATGTAGGAGGTTTTATGGATCTTGTAGGTTCGATAAAATTGGAAGCAAGTCTGCCCTTCACTATCCACTCACAGTTTGGTTATGATTCACAGCTTACAGATAATAACGGATTCGTATGCAATTTTAATGGAACTCATGCTGATTTGCCAATTGGCAGTGTGGATTTTAACGCATCTGCTCATGCGGGACTGTCATTAAAATTCGTCACTTTTATTCTGGATGAAGACCTAGCCAGTGCTAATCTTAGATTGAAAGCAGGTCCAAGAGTATCGGGAGACATTGAATTTAGCACTATACCAGGTCAACCCATATCCGGATATACTTTGATAAAGGATAGTCGCATCACATTTGAACCATTGGTCGCTAGCTTGTCGGCAGGCGTGAACACATTATTCACTGATGAAGAGGAGTGGGATCTCCTGGAAGTATCCCTTTTGGGAGAGAGGGCCTATTATCTGTTCCCTGAGTTCACTGAACCATCTTTGCCAAACATAAACAATGCTCACGGTTGCTCTTTAACTGCTTTGACGACCAGCATTTCCAGGAACCTTCTGTTTCCCATTACTCCGGGTTTAGGACTTTATGATAGCAATCATCATCTTGTTGATTCTGTGTTTTCGACCAATACTTACAAAAAAGAAGAAGATTGGAATATCAGAAATTTACAGATGGAACTGCAACAAAAATACCCAACCGGCACTTACACAGCGGTCCCCATATTCAAGAGCAGCATTTACAGTCCTATAGAAGCGTCTCAATCGGCTATGGTGACAATTCCCGACCCACTTTCGGTAGAAGTCCCCTACGTTTCCCTAAAGAGGGGCAACAGTCAAGACATTTCAATGAATGGTGGCTGGGGTAACTACACCATCAACATTGATAACTCCGATATCTGCTCAGCGGTCTTTGCTTCCTCAAGTGGAAATATTGAGTCTAGTGTTTGGCCACCCTACCATGGCTATGAGAATCAAGAGCCAAAATTGAGAATCAGGGGACTAAACAATGGTATTGCAAAAATGACATTAACTGACCTGCGTTCGGGCAACGAGAAGACCATCAATATCGTTGTCAGTGAAACGGGCGCAGAACCCAGCATCCTTGTAAATCCAACATCTTTGGAGTTTGGCACTGTCAACATGAATGACACAGCGATCAGGGTATTTTCAGTTTTGGGCACCAACTTGACGGGTGATCTGACGCTATTGTCTGACCATACATGTTACACTGTCAGCCCGACTACGATCTCAGCTGCAGAAGCTGCTTCTGGAAAAACCGTAACCGTGACCTACAAACCCAATACATTTGGCACACATAACGGATCAATAACCATCAACGGTGGAGATGCAGAAAAAGAGAAAGTCAACTTAACAGGCGCCACAATTGAGCAATCATCAATTACTGTCAGTCCTTCAGCCTATGACTTTGGGCTTGTCAATGTGGGAGAAACCAAGACAAAGGACTTCACGGTAACTGGAACCAATCTGAATGAATCCATTACTTTTGTATCGCAATCAGAAACAACTGGCATTGAGTTTACTGTTTCGCCCACCTCTCTGCCACCAAGTGGCGGCACCATCACGGTAACATACAAGCCTATATATGAGGGAAATGCAAGCCATGAATTCATTCTCGGCAGTGACGTTTCTACCAGAATTAACGTAACAGGAACAGGTGTCATTCCGCCCACTATCAAGCCTAGTGTCACATCACTGGATTTCGGCACTGTGTACAAAGGTAAAACTGCGTCTAAGATAATTATGGTAAGAGGTGTCAATTTGACTGGCGATTTGACTCTGTCATCTAGCAGGCCTTGGTTTGCTGTTAGCCCGACTACTATCACTGCCGCTGAGGCAAATAACGGCAAAGAAGTGACCGTGACCTATGTCCCCACAGTTGGCGGAGATCATAACGCAATCCTTACCATCAGCGGCGGCAACGCAGAAAGTAAGGAAGTAAGCCTGTCAGGCAAGTGCTCCTCTGTTGAGATTACACCCTCGACTCACGATTTCGGTACTGTCAAAGCGAATGAAGGGAAATCCATGACCTTTACAGTAACAGGCACTAACCTGAATGACCGTATCGTCCTCACATGGCCACAGGAAGATGGCTTTACTGTTACCCCAGATAATTTGCCGGCCAGCGGCGGTAACGTGATTGTAGCCTTCAAACCTACCAGCGGTGGCAATTATAGCCAACAATATACTCTCAGTAGTGGCAATGCCTCAGCAAAAATTTCTGTAACTGGCAAATGTGCTGCCATCACTACGAACAAATCTGCTTTAAGTTTCGGCACTGTACGCAAGGGTGAAACTAAAACTCAGACGTTCAAGGTAACAGGTGTAAACTTGACACACGACTTAACGCTGACATCATCTAACAGCACTTTATTCCAAGTTAGCCCGACTACTATCACTGCCGCTGAGGCAAATAACGGCAAAGAAGTGACCGTGACCTATGCCCCCACAGTTTGTAAAGACCATAGCGGAACCATCACCATCAGTGGCCAAGACATCACAAATAAGACTGTAAGCCTTTTCGGCAAATGCGCCAATATCACTGTATCTCCTGCGTCGTACGATTTCGGTACAAAGATCAAGGGGCAAACATATACTAAGACGTTTACGGTTACTGGTACCAACCTGAGTCAACGAATCTCAATTGTTTCGACAAATGACGGGTTTACAGTTTCTCCGACTGACTTGCCTGCAAGTGGTGGAACCGTGACAGTGACCTTTAAGCCCACTAGTGCTGGAAGCAGCTATAGCCAAGAATTCACTTGCAGTAGTGACCTGTCGACCAAATTTATCGTATCTGGAAAATGCGGCGTACCTTCCTACACTACCGATCCAAGTTCCTTAACATTCGTATGCAATTCATCTAAGACCTTTACGGTTAAGGGTTCATACTTGACAGGTAGTCTGTCGTTGGTCGCAACAGGTGATTGTTTCACTGTCACTCCGACCACTATCACTGCATCAGAAGCAGCAACAGGAAAAACTGTGACTGTAAAATGCACTGCCAATGGCACCCAATCGAACTGTACCGGCAAAATCATAATCACTGGTGGAGATGCCCCATCCAAGACTGTAAAACTGTTTTATAATCCCGGCGGCAATGACCCAGTGCTTATCAGTTTGGTTGAGCCGGAGAGCGAAGGCGAAGATGGCAACGATGAGTTCTCGAATGTTAGTTCACAGGAAGCTATTGGTGATCCCACTACTGACGTAAATGAGATGGCGATGGCTTCTAAGGTTTATGCTGAAGGGGTGAATATCATTATCGAAACCCCAATCGAACAAAAAGCGTTGATTAGCGATATTGCAGGTCATGTCAGAGAAGTTAATCTCTAGGCTGGTCGCAATGAGATTCCCGTCAATGCAAGTGGTGTCTTTATCGTAAGAATCAGAGAAAAGACCACCAAGCTGATGCTCAAGTAGAACCTAAAATAGCTTATTACAACTAGCGGTTGTTTACCTTAACGGTAGACAGCCGCTTTTTTTGTGTCTTTTCGTTTCCTCGTTTCTATTCATTTACCACCCTTCTCATTCTTACATTAAACCCTTATATGTAAGAGAATTAGACAACATTTATATTATCAATTTAGACTAACATTTACTAACAAAACAGAGAGAGAAGTCAATGGCTAGTTTATTTACATGAGTTAGTCATGGGCTTGTTTGGTGTACCTGCAGTAGCTAGCACTCAGAATTTTATGCCTTGTTGTCGAGGCGCCAGTCGGTGGGCGTTGTGCCGGTTATGGACTTGAAAATGCGGTAGAAGGAGGCTTCGTTGGAGAAACCCGATGACAGGCTCACCTCGGCAATCTTGAGGTCAGGCTGTTTGCGAAGTAGTTCCTGGGCGCGGGCAACACGGTAGGTGTTGACAAACTGTGGGAAAGAGCATCCGCGCTGCAAGTTGATACATTTGGAAATGGTGGTGCGGCTGGTGCCTAAGGCAACGGCGATGTCGGTCAACTTCAGGGTGGGATTCAGGTAGAGCCGTTCCTCTTCCATCAACTGACAGATACGACGCATCAGTTCAGCGTAGTTCTCCTGTCCATCCATGTCCTCGAGGTGCTCTGTCGCTGGGGCCTCTTGAACGATGGAGGATTCTCTAGCGAGCCCATCAGTCGCTTGTTGAACCTGATTCCTATTCTTATTACGCCGCTGCAGTATCAGCCATGCTGCCAGTGCAGCAATAAACAAGACGACAAGCGCCCATCCCAACAGGGGAAAACCCCTGAAAACTTGGCCGAAACCATCCTTGTGAGCACGCGGGCTGACGTGCAGCAGCCATGAGGCTGCAGTGGGCTTGAAGTTGTTCTGTGTTGCTAATCCACCCACGACCATCAGATTACCATCCTCGGTCATGAGTGCGAAATCGATGTCAAAATCGGAAATTACGTCTGTATAACCTAACGTCAAGCGCGCTGGAGTAGTGGCATAGTCTATGGTTAAGATATAGATGCGCGCCGATTCCAGTTTGGGCGGCTGGCACCACTTATCGGGATCTGTTCCCAACAGATAAGCCCGTCGGCTTTGCCGGTCTGCATAGATTTGAGAAACATAATCTATTCTACCCCATTTGCAGGTCATCGGCACGGGAACAGCCGTGGGCAGGAGCGAAAACTCGCCATTGGTGACCCGAACTATCGCCACCTGTCCCTGCTCGTTCTCTACCATCAGCAGATAGGAGTAGTCACCCCTTCCCTCATCGCCGATAAAGGCACTTGTGGGGTTCTTGACATATCGTTTGTGCAGTCCCCACTCTTCAAGCAAGGGTTCACGGTAAGCCTCACCACGCAGGCGGTCAATCACAGGATGAGAGATGTGCTGGCCCTTGATATCGATGCCCGTAAAGATAATGGCATCATCCTTGGCCGTGCGCAGGATATAAGGGGTTGCTCGCCCACAGCTTGTGACTTTCACTGGAATGAAGCCATTCTTACCGTCATACTGCTCAATGGCATCATCATGATACCAGTTGCCTGAGATGATAGCACGATTGCCCTCCAGCGCGAGAGCAGTAGCCATAGCCCGCTTGGTGTCTAGGCTACCGAAGCCCTCGCAGGTACGTGTCTGCGGGTCATAGAGTTCTACTTCATAGCTCTGACCAATGCCTAGATTGCGTTCGTGTCCGCCGCCCAAGAGAACTTTGCCATCCGAGAGCAGCACAGCAAAGCCATTGTCATGAGTGAACGCCGAGGGTACCAGATGCCACTTGCCATCCTTGTAATACTCTATGGTGGCGGTAGGCACAAAATTGGCAGCGTGTCCACCAATGACCGTCGGCTCACCATTAATACACAATAACGAATGTCCAGAGCGGGGCACGTTCAGGTCGGGCAGCCGCTCGGCCTGAACCTTTACCGCTGGGCATTGGGCGGCGTTGTTACCTTGTGGCGTGGCCACCAATGGCAACAATGAAACGAGGGTGTATATGACTGCTATCAGGTATCTCAACAGTTGTTGGGGAGTTAAAAGTATATCAAGCCAATAAGGGCTTCAACTCTATGATTCGCGACAAAAGTACTCATTTATCAATGAGAAAACAAGTATTCTGGTAATTTTGAAAAAAACTTTACAGGCGGATGAGGGCGACGCCAGCGAGCATCAGCAGGATGCCGACAATCTGCAACCAGGTAATGCGCTTGCGGGGGGCACCGAGCCAGCCGTAGTGTTCCATCAGTTGGCTCAAGGCCAGTTGACCGACAAGCAGTGCCATGACAAACACGCCGACCCCGACGTGGGCGACAAGCCATGCGTTGCCGAAGACGATGATAGCGCCACACAAGCCGCCCGTCCACATCCACCACGGATACTCACGCGAGAAGGCCTTGCCTATCAAGCGTACACTGCCATTGAGTGTGCAGAAGAGCAGCAGCACCATTGTGGCGACGAAGAAGGCCACTGTCGTTGCCTGCATGGGATTGCCACCGTTGGCAACCACAACACCCGACAACTGGGCGTAGACACCCGTGATGCTGGCCGACAGACAGCCTGATACGACCGCACACAGCTGCCAGAATAATTGTCGAGACCCTTTGCCAGCACTAGCATCTTGTCGCGAGGACTTGAGTTTGGGAAGCACAACGACGAGCGTCACGCCCGCGATGAGCAACAAGGAGCCGATAATACGCTTGGCGTCAAGGGGTATCACATTAGCCCCGAACCACCCGAAGTGATCAATCAGCAAACTGAAAATCAGTTGGCTGAACATCGGGATGATAATAGCCTGTAAGGGTCCGATCTCCTTAAACAGATGGATAGAGATAGTGATGGTCACTACAGCTACCAGCCCAGCAAACCAGCTCCACCAGGATGCGTCGGCCAGCATTTCGCCCGTGGGGACGATAGGGCTGCCTGACAATAGCGACACCAGCAACAAAGCCAGCGTGGAAACCGAAAAAGATACAAGCGTCGATACATAGGCGGGACCTACGACTTGACGCAAACGGGAATTGGCAGCGATCTGGAAAGGCACCAGCAGGCCTATTGCCAGAGTTATTATCAAATAAAACATGTCGTCATTATTTTCAATTAGGCTACAAAATTATCCAAAATTCACAACTGTGGCGAATTGTGTGTTCATTTCTCGTACATTTCCAGGGGTTGGCCATCAGGGTCGTCAAAGAAGACAAAGCGTTTGCCTGTTGTCGCGTCAGTCCTGATTTCCTCGTGGGCCACGCCCAGGCGGTCCAGTTCGGTGACTTGACCCACGATGTCGTCTACCTCAAAGGCCAAGTGTCGTAAGCCTGCCGCTTCGGGATAACTCAAGCGCTGTGGCGGCGAGGGGAACGAGAACAGTTCAATGATATAGTCGCCGTTCAAGGACAGCTTGGTCAAGTAGGACTGTTGTTCCTCGCGCCAATGTTCGGCAATGACCTGGCAGCCAATCACGCGGGTATAGAAATCAAGGCTCCGCTGGTAATCGGAGCAAATTAAGGCAATGTGATGTACTTTGTTGAGATGCAGCATGATTCAATTAGTTTTAACACAAAAGATTGGATAAAAATCACATCTATTGATTAGTCTGATTAATCAAATTCACCACCACTTTCACCATCACATCTTTTTCCTCGGTCTTGCTCTCGGCAATCATGAGCGTGATGGCAACCAGTGTGTTGTCAGCCAATCGCTTGGTTCCATCCTCACGATAGAGGATGCCATTGTTGTTGAGGAACCAAAGAAACAGTGTGGCGGCTATTCGTTTGTTTCCATCGCTGAAAGAATGGTTCTTTGTGACAAGATAGAGCAGCATAGCGGCTTTTTCCTCCACGCTAGGATAAAGCTCCTGGCCACCGAAAGTTTGGTAAATCTGCCCAATACTACTCTTGAAGGAATCATCCTTCTCGTTGCCGAACAGATTGCTCCCACCGAATTTCTTTCGAAGCCCTTCTATTTCGCTGATGGCATTTTCATACGTAGCATGGAAACGTTCTTCTTGAGTGGTCTTTTCAATTACCAATCGCTCATAATCATAGTTGTCTAGCGTATCCAACGCGTAGGCATAATCGGTCACCACGTCGAACAAGGCTTGGCTATCTTCCGAGGGCATTAAAGGCTGGCTCTGGATGGTACGGCCTAGTATGCCAACGAGTTGCCGAAGTTCGCCTATCTGCTCACGACGGATATTATCATTGACCGCATACCCCTTGACAAGGTAGTCCTTTATAACATTCCTCGCCCAAATGCGGAAGGCCGTGCCTCGCTTGCTCTTCACGCGATAGCCGACAGAGATGATGACGTCAAGGTCATAGAATTTCTGAATTCGTGCCACCTGACGCGTCCCTTCAGTTTGAACTTGTAAGAATTCCTTACATGTTGATTCCTTATCCAGTTCACCTTCATTATATGCATTACGGATATGCATTGTAATATTCTGAGGTGTTTTCTGGAACAGTTCAGCCATCTGGGCTTGTGTCAGCCAGACTGTCTCGTTTTCCAAGCGGACGTCTATCTGCGTCTCCCCGTCTTCGCTCTGGTATATGATGATTTTGTTCTCTTCCACTTAGATAGTAACGTTTATGCGATTTCTTCAAGAGCACCCGTCACTGAATCGATGATAAAACCGCGCACGGTGATATCGTGAGGCATCAAGGGGTGGGTCTTGATGGTAGCGACAGTCTTGCGCACCGACTCGGGCGTGTCCTTGAAGCCCTCCAGCCATTGGTCAAGGTCAACACCACACATGCGAATGGTGTTGAGCGTCTCGTCGGTCACACCACGCTTGACCATCTCCTCATGGAAGTGGCTGAA
>JAEEGI010005246.1_pt1 | contig 29903 bp, 21 predicted proteins | sample 8958751 | NCBI WGS metagenome assembly JAEEGI01 (sample SAMN16246545, study PRJNA631951) | gut metagenome | biome: gut microbiome; feature: rumen; material: KS-attached | host: Bos | place: Iran: Karaj | collected 2018-10 | reverse complement strand
CCAGCCGGTCATGCACATGATGTTGATCAGACCCGCGATGCCGTTGAGGAGATTCCACCAGCCGCCGTACAGCCAGACGCCCTCGGAGGAATACCACCAGCCGCCGGTCATGCCGCCGACGGCAACACCCTTGAAGAAGGATTCGAAGTCGGAGGCAACGGCGATCAGAATGTTGATGCCGACGATGATGAACGGATAGCATTTGAACCACGTGCTCTTGCCCAGGGAACCCCAATGATATTTGAGGATCATGAAGCCGACGCAGCCGATGGTCGCGGCATAAAGCTTTGCGTAATGGAACCAGCCGTTCATCTGCACGATGGTCGGGTTGTTCGCGGCAAAGGTCTTTGCGCCGATGTTGATCACGACGAAATAGATCGTCAGCGCCAGAGGCAGGATCACAAAGCAGAAGATACCGCCTGCTTTTGTGCGGCGTGCGATTTCATTCGCAACGATGAGTCCGACGAAGACCAGACACCAGCCCAGAAGCTGCCAGAGAGAAGTCTCGCCGTAGAGATGGAATAACATGAGTTCTTCCTCCTTCAAAGAATAAAATATATTTCAGGTTCTTTTCAAGAGCCTTAGAACCGCTATTGTGCCTCTATTTCCTTGATGCGCACTTCGTTGCCTTCCTTCAGGTACGTGTGCTCCGACTTGCAATAGGGGCAGATTTTTGCGTATTTGACGGTTTCATACGTCCTGCCGCAGTCTTCGCAGTAAGACACTGCGGGGATTACCAGATGCTCCAGCTTGCAGCCCTCCATCATAGGGGAACGCCTGCAGGACCACTCCCAGCAGCTTTCCAGCAGCTCCGCGATGACGGTTGAAACCTCGCCGACCTCCAGAACGACCTTGGAAACCTTGGTCAGCTTCTGTTCTTCGGCAACGTCTTCGATTGTTTTGATGATATGAAATACAATGCCGAGCTCGTGCATGGATTACTTATCCTTCTTGGCGGCGCGCTTTGCCTTCTTGATGGCAAACTCGCGCTTGATCATGTAGGGCAGGATGGCCTTCAGCTTGTCTTCCGCCTTATACATGGTGGAGCACTCCGGCCGTTCACGCTTGAGATAGATCGCGTCGAATTCACACTTCGTGGTGCAGACGCCGCAGCCGATGCAGCGGTTCTTGTCCACGATCGTGGCGCCGCAGCCGAGGCATCTGGCGGTTTCGATCTTGACCTGTTCCTCCGTCAGCAGCTTCATGTCGTCCCTGAAGCCCTTCGGGTCAACCGTTCTGGTCGCCTTCGGCACCTGACGATGCGCCGTGTCATAGCCTTCCACAACGATGTCGTCCTTGTCGAGTTCCACGTAATAGCGCGGATTGCGGCCGATCGTCAGCGAGGAATGCGGCTGCACGAAGCGGTGGATCGAGATGGCGCCTTCCTTGCCCATGGCGATCGCATCGATGGCAAAGCGCGGGCCGGTGAACGCGTCGCCGCCGACGAACACGTCGGGCTGCGCGGTCTGGAAGGTGAAGGTGTCGGCCTTGGCGGTCATGTTGCGGTTGAGCTCCACGGCGGCGCCGTCGAGCAGGCCGCCCCAGACGATGGCCTGACCGATGGACAGGACCACGTTTTCGCAGTCGACCGTCTGGGTGTCGTCCTCGTCATAAACGGGGGAGAAGCGGTGCTCGTCGTCAAAGACGCGCACGCATTTTTTGAAGACGATGGCCTTGACTTTGCCGTTTTCGTCCTTCACGATTTCCTTCGGGCCCCAGCCGCAGTTGACGGAAACGCCGTCCTCCAGCGCTTCTTCCACTTCGTCGTCGGAGGCGGGCATTTCGTCGCGCTGCTCCAGACAGAACATGGAAACGTTTTTGGCGCCGCAGTGGACGCTGACGCGCGCCGCGTCGATGGCCACGTTGCCGCCGCCGACGATCACCACGTTTTCGCCGATCGGGAACGCCTCTTTCTCGGCTGCCTCATGCAGGAAGTCGACGGCCGTCAGCACGCCCTCGGCGTCTTCGCCCGGTACGCCGGCCTTGCGGCCGCCCTGGGCGCCGATGGCCAGATAGAAGGCCTTGTAGCCCTGCGCGCGCAGCTCGTCAAGGGTGATATCCTTGCCGACTTCCACGCCGCACCTGATTTCAACGCCCATCTGACGGATGACGTCGATTTCGGCGTCGATGACTTCTTTTTCCAGCTTGTAGTTCGGAATGCCGTAGCGCAGCATGCCGCCGGGCTCGGCGTTCTTTTCAAAGACCGTGACGTTCAGATAGCCCTTTTCGGCCAGATAGAACGCGCAGGAGAGGCCCGCGGGACCCGCGCCGATAATGGCAACCTTTTCGGTAAAGCCCTTCTCGCGGTCAAATACGCCGTCCACCGTGATCTTCGGAATGACCTTCTTGGGAATCACGCGGGTCGCGTTGTCGATGTCGCGGTGCGCCAGGAACTTCTTGACGTCGTCGATGGCGATCGCTTCGTCGATGGTGCCTCTTGTGCAGGCTTCCTCGCAGCGCTTGTTGCAGACGTGGCCGCAGACGGCCGGGAACGGGTTCTCTTTCTTGATCAGCGCAATGGCCTCGTCATATCTGCCCTGAGCGGCCATCTTGAGATAACCCTGAATGGCGATGTGCGCGGGGCAGGCGGTCTTGCAGGGCGCGGTGCCGGTCTCGTGGGTGTTGATCCGATTCTTGTCGCGGTATTCCTCTTCCCATTTGTCGGGGCCCCACTTGTTGGTGTCGGGCAGCTCCTGCTTCGGGTATTCGATTTCGCCCTGCTTGGTGCAAAGCTTCTGGCCGAGCTTGAGCGCGCCGGCGGGGCAGTGCTCCACGCAGCGGCCGCAGGCGACGCAGTTTTCCTTCTTCACGTTGGCAACATAGGCCGAGCGCGACATGTTGGGCGTGTTGAACAGCTGCGAGGTGCGCAACGCATAGCAGACGTTGACGTTGCAGTTGCAGATGGCAAAAATCTTGTCTTCGCCGTCAATGTTCGTGATCTGGTGGACAAAGCCGTTTTCTTCGCCCTGCCGGAAGATTTCGAGCGCCTGCTCCTTCGTGACGTAATGGCCGCCTTTTTGTGTTTCCACAACGTAGTCCGCCATATCGCCGATGGCGACGCACCAGCCCTCGGGGTCGTCGGCGCAGCCTTCGTCATAGGTTTTTCTGGAATAGCGGCAGGAGCAGGGGGAGGCGGCGTATTTGCCCTCGTATTTATCCAGCCAGTAGGAGATCTTTTCGATGCCGATGGCCTCGTTCTCCATTTCGATCGCCTTCTCAACCGGAATGACGTGCATGCCGATTCCGCCGCCTCCGGGCGGGACCATCGGCGTCACCTTTTCCAGCGGCAGGCGGGTCATGCGCTCAAAGAACCGGCCGAGCTCGGGATGCTTTTCCAGCAGCGCCTTGTTCATGTTGGAAAACTCGCCGGAACCGGGCACGAACATCGGCAGCACCCACTGCTTTTCGTGCTGTTCGTTTTCATAGTTCCATTCGATCAGACCGTTTTCGCTCATCTGCGCCAGCAGGTCGAGCAGGTATTCTTCGGTCATGTTCATGTCTTTGACGAGCTTTTTCATATCCGCAAGCGTGCGCGGATGGCGCTTCTTCATGCGCATGGCAACTTCGGCCATCTCGTCGGTCGGACAGATGGTGGCGACAGCCCAGTATTCGGGATCCTGCTTTGTGATTTTCTGGATGCCGAGCACAATGGGAATTCTGTCGGTAATTATTCTGCCGAGTTTCATGATCGGTTCGCGGACGGGTATGGAATCGTCATAGGTCCATTCGGGCGCGTATCCTAACATTTTGTCTGCCATAATCTCTCTCCTTTGAAAGGGAATCGAATCGGCTGCCGAAACAGCCTATTCTTCATTTCTATCATAGCAAAAACAGGCGCGTTATGTCAATCATTTGTTTAAAAATGATTGCTTTTTTATAAAAAAACATATAATTGATAACGGTTTCAGAAATGAATCGCGCGCTTGCGGTTGACAGAACCGGCCTGATTCTTTATAATTCTTTTATACCACGAAAAGGGGGCCGCTTTATGTTTCGCATTCTTGAAACAAAAGAGCATATCCTTGCGGACAATGCCGCTGCAGCGGAACAGACGCGCGAGCAAATGAAAAAGGACGGCGTCGTGCTGGTCAATCTGATGGGCTCGCCCGGGGCCGGCAAGACCTCCGTGCTGCTCCGGCTGATCGGCCTGCTGGGCAAGGATTACCGGATCGGCGTCATGGAGGCGGACGTGGATTCCGACGTTGACGCAAAAACGATTGCTGCCACCGGCGCCCGCGTGATTCAGCTTCACACCGCCGGCCTGTGCCACATGGACGCGGACATGACGCGCCGCGGCCTGGACGCTCTGGGACTGGATGGGCTCGACCTGGTCTTCCTCGAAAACATCGGCAATCTGGTCTGCCCGGCGGAATTCGAAATCGGGGCCGATCTGCGCATGATGCTGCTTTCCGTGCCGGAGGGCGATGACAAGCCGCTGAAATATCCGCTCATGTTCACCGTCAGTGACGTGCTGCTGTTCAACAAGATCGACACACTCCCGATTTTCGACTTTGACGCTGCCAAGGCGGCAGAGCGAGCAAGGGCGCTCAACCCGGAGATCCGCATCTTTTCCGTCAGCGCAAAAACCGGCGACGGCTTTGAACCCGTGGCGGCGCTGCTCAGGGAAGCGATGGAACAAAGGAGGACGCAGGCATGAAGATCATTGAACTGAACGCTTCGGTCACCGCGTCGAACGACCGGGATGCCGCCGCACTGCGCGCGCGCCTCAGGGAGAGCGGCACGCTACTCGTCAACGTCATGAGCAGCGCGGGCTCCGGCAAAACGACGCTGCTGTCCCGTCTGATACAGGATCTGCCCGATTTGTCCATCGGCGTTATGGAAGCGGACATCGAATCGGACGTGGACGCCAAAACGATCGAATCGCTCGGCGCCGCGGCCATTCAGGTGCACACCGGCGGCATGTGCCACATGGACGCCGGCATGACGACTGCGGCCTTTGACGAAATGGAGGGCACGCACGACCTGGTCTTTCTGGAAAACGTCGGCAATCTGATCTGCCCGGCGGAATACGACACCGGCGCCTGCTGCAACCTGATGATTCTCTCCGTGCCGGAGGGCGACGACAAGCCGCTGAAATACCCGCTCATGTTCCGCGAAAGCGACGCGCTCGTGATTACAAAAACGGATGCGCTGGGCTATTTCGGTTTTGATCTTCCTCTTTGCCGCGCGCGCGTACAGGAGCTGAACCCGCAGATTGCCGTGTTCCCCGTCAGCGCAAAAACAGGCGAGGGGATGGAGCCGCTGGAAGCCTGGCTGCGCCGCAGGCTCGACGACTGGCGCCGGAAGGACTGACCCGAACAGAAAAAGACGCGCCCCGCTTTGAAAGGGGGCGCGTCGGTTTTTTGTTACGCTTTTTTGAAAAGCTTTGAAAGTGCGGGAATCTTGGAAAGCAGCTGCTTGAGCTGTTCAAAGATTCTCTTCAGCTTATCCAGGAAGGACAGCGCGGTTTCCTGCGGCTTCTTTTCGTCGGGTGAAAGCGTGTCTGTCTGCGCGTCATAGACGAGGAAGCGCGGATATTGCGCGAAGGTGTTGACGGTGGCCTGCTCGTCCTGCGCCAGCAGGAGGTCCATCATGGTCCATAGCGATTCCGCCTGCAGGCTGTGCTTTATATTGCGGACGAACCAGGTCTGTTCGGGGAAGAGACAGGTGGCGGCGTTGACGCGCCGGTCGGGCGAAATGTATTCGGCGGGGACGTTCTTGATCTCATCCGCCGTCAGCGTCTTGTCATAATCGCTTGTGGTTGCGCCGAACGAGGTATACTTTGTGTCAACGACGCCGTCGCTGAGCGTTTTGAACGACGAGGTCACGGGGATGGAGGAATAGCCGTAGCGGGAAATGACGTAGACGTTTGCGTCGTTGTTCAGGGTCTGCAGGGTTTGCACCTTGTCCTTGCGCACGTTCTGATTATAGGCGTCGATCTTTCCGCGCAGAACCGTCCGGTCCTCATCGGGGCAAAGCTTGTTGAACACCATATCCTGCGCGGCCTCCACGTCCTGATCCGGAATCATGCTCCAGATTGTGGGCCAGTTGCCGAACATCGGCAGCAGCACCTCGCGGCAGACGCGTTCCTTCTGGCTTCTTGTCAGACCGTTCGCCTTTTTGGCGAGCAGCTTGAGCAGGCCGGCCTTGTTCATGGCGGAGATGAGCTCCGTCAGCAGCGTGTCATATTCGGTACCTTCGAGCACGTAGCGCATGTAATAATCGATGGAATCGGCGTCAAACACGATGTCGCCGCGCATCAGGTCGCCCGTGTAGGATTCGCCGAAGATGGCCGTCGTGTTGAAGCAGACGCCCTTGATCCTGTCGTCGCCGTGCGCGGAAAGATAGGAGAGCACCACGACGCCGCCGAGGCTGTGGCAGATGATGTTGACCTTTTCGGCGTTCGTTGAGGTGCAAACATATTCGATGAATTCATGGAGCTGTTCCGCGCTCAGCATCGGATCCAGCCGCCAGTCGTAGCCAAACTTGACGCGCCCGTGCTTCGGAATCGCGCCGGGACTCGGATAGGTGAAGTAGACGCCGGAATTGTTCGGGCAGGTGCCGTCGTCGGAAAGATAGGTCGGCTCAAAATAGGGCTTCACCAGATTGATGGCGATCGTGCCGAAGGTTTCCCAGTTATCCACGAGCAGGGCCGCAACGAGCGCGGGAATCTGCTCCTTGATGTCGGCAGTCATTGCGTTCATATCCGGCGGCCAGATGACCTTTGAGTTCGGATCGTTCTTGTCTTCCAGCAGATCCGCGCCCATAAAGCCGTAGACGTAAATGGTCGGGCAGGCCTCTGCGGCTCCTTCGGCAACCGCGGTCAGGATGCCGGTCGCCGTCAGCATCAGCACGGCCAGGAGCAGGCTGCATATCCGTTTGAAAAGCTTCATAATCAAAACCTCCGTTTGAAATCAAACTCTTATCATTCACTTTAACATATTTTTGTTGATATATCAATGCGCAAAAACAACAAAAAGAAGGGCCGAAACTTGACAAGTCATTCAGCCGGTGCTATAATACAGAAAATTCAACAAAACGCTGAGAAGCGGAATAGTACGTCACGACGCGCTTTCAGAGAATTGCCGGTCGGTGCAAGGCAAGAAGCGCAGGGGCGGAAGTCGCCGTGGAGCGGTCGCGGGGATCGGCCTTGCCGGGTAGTCGCGAACGGGTTCTCCCGTCACAGAGGAACGGCGTGTCGGCGCCGGAAGGGCATATCCGCTGCGATATGAAAAAGAGTGGTACCGCGGAAGCTGTCGCTTTCGTCTCTTTGCGAGACGGGGGCGTTTTTTTACGCGAAAGGAACGGCAGTTGTATGAAAAAGAAAAAGCAAAAACTCATGACGGGCGCACAGATCACGATTGAAACGCTGATCGAGCAGGGCGTGACCGAGCTGTTCGGCTATCCCGGCGGAACGGTGCTCGACCTGTATGACGCGCTCTATGCGTCGCAAAACAGGCTGCGCCATATTCTGACCGCGCACGAGCAGGGCGCCGCCCACGCCGCGGACGGCTATGCGCGCGCCACGGGAAGGGTCGGCGTGGTGATGGCCACGAGCGGCCCGGGCGCGACCAACCTTGTCACCGGCCTTGCAACCGCCATGCTGGATTCCGTGCCGATGGTCGCTATCACCGGCAACGTGCCGACCTATCTGATCGGCAAGGATGCGTTTCAGGAGATCAACATCACGGGCATCACGCTGCCGATCACGAAGCACAACTATTTCGTGCAGCACGTGGAAGAGCTGGCCGACACGATCCGCGAAGCGTTCTGCATTGCCAAAAGCGGGCGCCCCGGGCCGGTGCTGATCGATATTCCGAAGGATATTCAAACGGCCCTGTGCGCCTATGAGCCGCAGCCGGTTGTGCCCGCGTTTCCGCAGCAGACGGTGCCGGCCGACCGGATCGCACAGGCCGTGCAGCTGCTGAACCGCGCACAGCGCCCCTATCTTTATATCGGCGGCGGCGCAGCACACTGCGGCCTCGGCGACCGGATCCTTGCGCTGGCCGAAAAGCTGGACGCCTGGGTCGGCTGCTCGCTGATGGGGCTTTCCGCAGTGCCGCACAGCAGCAAGCGCTTTCTCGGCATGGAGGGCATGCACGGGGCCTATGCGTCCACTGCGGCGAATCTGCGCGCCGACCTGATCCTCGGCGTGGGCGTACGGTTTTCGGACCGCGCAACCGGCGACCCCGACCGCTACTGCAGCGACGCCGTGATCATCCAGATGGATACCGACCAATCCGAAATCAATAAGAACGTCCGCGTGGACCTCGGTCTGATCGGCGATATCACCGAAGCGTTGGAGGAGATTCTCCGGGCGGTGTCGCCGCAGTCCCACCCCGCGTGGCGGGAAGAGATTGCAAAACTGAGAGCGCAGCAGGCGCGTCTTGCGCGCCGCGCTTTTGAAACCAACGGCAGCGCGCTTTGCCCGCCCGCGCTGTTTGACGTCATCAACCGCTGCAAGGACGACGACGTTGCGGTTGTCACAGACGTGGGCCAGCATCAGATGTGGACGGCGCAGTACGTCGCATTGCAGAAGCCGCGCAAGTTCATCACCTCGGGCGGCCTCGGCACCATGGGCTTCGGCCTCGGCGCCGCCATCGGCGCTTCAATCGGCGCCGGCTGCCGGACGATTCTCGTGACGGGCGACGGCAGCTTTGCAATGAACCTTAACGAGCTGGTCACCGCGGTCGGCAACTGCATCCCGGTCACGATCGTTCTGCTCAACAACGGCGCCCTCGGCATGGTGCGGCAGATGCAGGCTTTCGGCTTCGGCCGCCGCTATTCGAATACGGAGCTCGACCGGAAAACGGATTACGTTGCGCTGGCGCAGGCCTTCGGCGCACAGGCCGCGCGCGTGACGGATCTCGCCGCCTTTGAAGCGGCGCTCCGGGAGGCGCTGCAGACCGACGGACCTTATCTGATCGAAGTGCCGATCGACAAAAACCAATTCGTGCTGCCCATGCTCCCGTCTGAGGGCGCGCTGGCAGACCTGATTACGGAATGCAAGGAGGAAGACTGAAATGAGAAGTGTGATTGCGGTTTATGTGGAAAACAAATACGGCGTTCTGACCAGAGTCGCCGGCCTGTTCATGCGCAAGGGCTTCAACATCGATTCGCTGACCGTGGGGGAGACGGAGGATCCGGCTTATTCCCGCATGACGATCACGCTGAACGGCAACGATTACGCCAGAGAGCAGCTGATCAATCAGCTCAAGAAGCTGCACAACGTCAAAGAGGTCAAGCTTCTGGAAAGCGCCCAGAACGTCGAACGCGAGCTGCTGCTGCTTAAGGTGCCGAACCATCCCGAAACGCGCAGCGAGATCATGGCAGCCGCCGACGTTTATCGCGGCAAGATCATCGATTACTCCACCGACGCGATGATCATTGAGGTGACGGGAGAACCGCTGAAGATCCAGGCGTTCATCGACGTAGTGAAGCCGATCGGCATCATCGAAATGTGCCGCACGGGCGTTGTTTCGCTGGAACGCGGCGCAACGGTGCTGCACCCGGAAGAAAGCTGAACAGAAAAATAGCGGGGCAATGCCCCGCCTTTTTTGTTTTCTGATTATCTTGAGAAGGTGAAGAAGCCGCGGATCAGACTGAACGAGCGGATGAAGAAGGAACGGATGTAAGAAAAGAAGACGCTGAACGGGTTCTTCTTTGCGCCGCCCGAAGAGGATTGCTCCGTTGTGCGGTGCTGTTCTGTCAGCCAGCTGATAAACCCTCCGTCCGCCGGGAACCGGATCGTTGCGCCTGTTGCGTCAACGGTGGTCTGATATTTATAGACACTGCCGTCATACATGTGCATGTCGTTGGTCAGGGCCATCCAGGTATAATGTTGGTAATCCCAGGCAACGGTGCCGTTTTCCTGCTTCTTGCTGCCGTCGGGCAAAACAGCCTCGCTGAACGTTGTCAGACGGACGCCCTGCTTGCGGTTGGTCACAGATTTGAGTTCGTTGAAAACCGGACGTGCCGAGGAGGTGCCGGAGGTGGGATAGGGATCCTTGTCGCTGCAGAAGATCCAGACGGAAACGTCTTTGAGCAGCTTCATGTTGGAAACGGAAGGCTGAATCAGCGCGGAAGCGGGAACCACGGCGGCAAAGAAGTTGGGATAAGCCGTTGCCATGTTCCAGACCATGGAGCCGCCGGTGGAATAGCCGGAAATGTAGATGCGGTCCATATCGATGTGCCCGTTCTGGCTTTGAATGAATTCGTCAATCGTTGCTTTGAGCGTGCCGGTTCCGTTGGCTTCCCAGGAACTCAGGGCAACGCCCGGGTCGCGCGGGGCAAACACATAGCAGCCGCCCTGCTTGAATTTTGCCTGGTATTCGTCCGAAGCAAAGTGAACGACATCATACCACTGCAGCTGCTGGCGCTTTTCTTTGCCCGAACCGGCGCCGTGCAGCCAGATGAGCAGCGGGTATTTTGTGCTGTCGTTGCTGCCTTTCAGCGGGGAATAATAGACGTAATCATGGCCCTTGGTGTTTGCGCCGTCCAGAAACTGCGCGTTCAGCGCGTCTGTGCCGCTGCTGAGCGGAATGGCAGAAGCCGGGATGACAAGAGAGAAGAGCAGAAGAAAACACAGAAACAGCGAGATACCTTTTTTCATTTGATTCAGCCTCCATTCATGGTTGGTTTTGAAGCAAGTATAACATGGAATTGTGACAAACGTATGTCCTGCATTTGAAATCGCCGACAATTCATCATGGAATCGTTGTTTTATTTGAGCGGTTCAAGATCCAGAGCAAAGTTGGAAAGCATAAACTGCGGATACTGCTCGCTTGTGAAAACGGTCGGGCAGGTCTTTTCGTTCAGCAGCCACATGATGAAATCCTGACAATCGGTACCGTATGAGGTGAACACATGCGGCACACCCTTCAGCGCCCAGGTATAATCCGGGAAGAGGGCCGTGGACAGATCCGCTTCATGATCGGCGGAATAATAGCGGCTGTCTGCCGGCGTGTAATCGTCTGGCAGCGTTTCGCCGAGCAGCGACATCGTTGCGCCGCCCAGCATCAGCGGGGATTCCAGCACGGTGTCGCCCTGCATGTTGCCGCTTTCATAGACCGGGACGACAGGCAGCTCGTAGCTCGCGGTCACAATGATTTCAAGTCCGTTTTTCTGCATGCGGCGCAGCATGTCGTCGCGCTGCAGATTCATTTCCTTATACGATTTTGCCAGATCGATAACCGTCTGATACTCCTCTTCGTAGCCCGCGAAGATGTAGGACAGCGCGGAATCCAGATCTTCGGGCTGCGTCAGCGCCCAGACGACCGGCATGGTGCCGAACATATCGCGCATGTAGGCGTCGTAGACGTGATCCTTGATCTTCGGCACGAGCACGTCGTTCGCCAGCTTTGCCACCGCCTTGAACAGACCGAGCTTGTTTGCAACCTTCAGGAGGAAGGCCGCCCCTTTGCCCGGATTCATGCGGGTGATGAAGAAGTCATAGAGCAGGTCGCCGTGCACCTTGACTTTGCCGTTGAGCAGATCGCCCGTGACGTAGGTGCCGCAGAAGGTGGACGAGATGAACAGCACGCGGTGCAGGCTGTCGGCGCCGTATTTGTAAAGATAGGAAACCGTCAGAATGCCGCCCATGGAGCAGCAGGCGAGGTTGACCTTGCTGCAGTTGTGGTCTTTCTTTGCCGTTTCAATCAGCGCGTTCAGCCGTTCGGCGTGAACGTAAGGATCAATCCGCCAGTCATAGTTGTAATAATAGACCTTGTCGGCGCCGTAGGTTTCCACCGCACGCTTCATCAGACCCTCCTCCACGCCGTTGCCGAGGCTTTCCGTATACGCGGGATAGTGGGCGAGCGACTGGGTGAACTGTTCCACGCCGGTGTCAAACTGCGGCTGTCCGTCTTTTGTGAGCATCATTTTGCCCATCATGCTGTCAACGATGGCGATCGCTTCATCGGCGAAGCGGTCCCAGTCGCGGCGAAGCAGGCCGAGGAACAGCGCGTTTGCAACGCTCTTGAGCGTCAGCTTGAGCTCCGGCTTGCCCACAACCGGAACGGCGTTTTCCGTGCCGGGCGCAACCAGCAGACCCCCGAAGTCCATGCCGCGCACGAGCACGAACGGGTATTCGGTGTCGATCTTTTCATATTGGGGCTTCGCTTCGGCGTGAGACGGCATCAGGCAGACGCCGCACAGCAGCGTGACAGTCAGAAGCAGCAAAAGAAAACGTTTCATACTATCGGTTCCTTTCAACTCTTTGATGGCTTTATTATAGATCGGAAAAAATGGAAAGTCAACCATCATTTTGATTGACAGATTATGCATGGTATGCTACAATTAATAAAATGAATCGGGGGAGGTCTTTTCCATGCCGGGAGTCAAAGAATACATTGAAACCAACGGCAATCAGTCTTTTCGCGACGTGCCGTTCGGCGACGCCGACAATCTTCTGTTCTGCCAGATCTTCTATATGCCGTTTGAGCGTGTGGTCAGCGAAAGCTTTTCCGCGCCCGTGCCGTTCCCGCAGGCCTGCAACGACGTGTTTGCCTCGCGCGGCTATCAGCATAAAAAGCTCGGCATGATGATTCCGGCCGACGGCAGCCATAACATCATGCGTATGGCCGTGCAGCCGCGCTTTGCCGAAATGCAGATCGTCGGCGTGAAGGAGCTTCTCTCTGCCAATCCTGCCGTGCAGTTCGGCGCCGGTACGTTCCTGCTGCCCGACGGCACGATGGTCATCGTCTACCGCGGCACGGACGACACGATCCTCGGCTGGAAGGAAGACCTTGACATCTTTGCGCGCAAGGGCATTCCGTCCTATCAGCTGGCGCTGGATTATCTGGAAAAAGCCGCCGCGGCGTTTGACCGGCCGATCATCCTTTGCGGCCACAGCAAGGGCGGCCATCTGGCGCTCTATGCCGCGCTGAAAACGAGCGACGAGATCCGTGCACGCATCCGTACCGTCTATAACAACGACGGCCCGGGCTATCATGACTACCGGCTGTTCCATACGCAGGAATATGACGAGATCCTGCCGCGCTACCGTCACCTCGTGCCGCATTCCTCCTTTGTGGGCATGATGCTTGCGCACGACTATGATTTCACCGCCGTCAAAAGCAACCTGCCGCTCGGCCCGCTGCAGCACGACCTGAAATCGTGGCAGATCCACAACGGCGCGCTGGAAACCAGAGAAGACGTCGATGTGCTGGCCAAGATCACCGACGTGGCGCTGTCCGGCATCGTTTCGCGCGTGTCAGACGCGCAGGGCGCGGTGGTCGACGCGGTTGCCGACAAGCTGATTGAAGCTACGGGGCAGGTGACGCTGACCGGCCTTGCGCAGCACCTCGGCTCTGCCGTGGGCGGCGCAGTCAAGGCGTGGAAGGCAGTGGAGCCGCAGGCAAAGGAAACCTTCAAGAGCGCGTTCTCGGGCGCCGGCAGAATCATGGTAGACGCAGTGAAGAACATCAAGGAAGAAACGCGCCCCGCTGCGGCGAAGGCGGCCGCCATGTTCCGCGAAAAGGTGTTTTCCAACTGAAAACAGGAAGCAGAGCCCGGAACGGCTCTGCTTCGGTTGTTCATATTCGCCAATTCGTTCCGCTGTTTTTTTCGTATCGTTCACAGCTTGTTCATGCTTATATCACAAGTTTGCCTTTTTGGATTGCTATAATAATCAAAATATCTTTTAAGGAGTCATTGTCATGAAAAAAACGCTCGCATTTGTTTTGACGTTCATCATGCTGCTCATCCTGGCGGTGCCCGCGTTAGGCGCCGAAAAACAGGGCTCAGATATTCCGAATATTTATCTGCAGGGTCAGGGCGAATACATTTATCTGCCCGACGGCACGCCGCTCTTTGAAGGCGGCGATCTTCCCGACGGTTTCCTTTCGGAAGCGGTTCAGGGTTGTATGCCTTACTTCAAAGATGCGATCAAGAATGACGATGAAGAATCCTGGGCTGCCTATCGTGAAAAGTTCATGGAATATTTCCGTCCGGTTTTCTGCAAGTATGCGCTGGACAAAAACGGTGTAGCCTCTGACAACTCTGATATCAGATGGCAAGGCTGGAAATCCCAGCCCAACACGGACGAAGTGAGAGCCAGCAAATTCAGTGATGGAACCTATCGTTTCCGCTCCTTTAACTTCTATCAGGATTGGCGCAGGGATCCGATTGAAAACGCCGGAAGACTGAATACTTACATCGAAAACGTGAAAATAGCAACCGGCAGCGCTAAAGTCAACCTGATTGGCCGTTGCGAGGGCGCAAACGTCATTCTTGCATATCTTGCGGAATATGGCTATGGCTCAACCAACTGCGTTGAACTCTATGTGCAGTCGGCCAACGGCGTGGATCTTGAAAACGCGCTGTTCGCCAATAATATGGAGTTTGACGGCGCTGCATTGCGCCGCTTCAAAGAAACGAACGATCTTTATGAGGATATGACGAACGGTCTGGATCAGACGATCGTTGAACTGATCGATGCTGCGCTGGAAATGACCAGCGATACCATGCTGCTTGATGCAGGTCTTGCCGGCATTCAGGCGCTTGCTCCGAAAATCTATAAAGAACTGATCGTATACGTGCTGCGCGAAAGCTACGGCACCATGCCCGGCATCTGGTCGCTTGTCGGCCCCGACTACTATCAGGATGCCAGAAAGGGTGTCTTCTCCGGTTACGAAGAGGAATATGCCCGTCTGCTTGAAAAGCTCGACAATTACGACGCCAAGGTGCGTCAGCGTCTGGTCGAAATTATTGACGGCGCTGTTGCCGCCGGCGTCAAGGTTGCAAACTTCCCGAAGTACGGTGACTTCCAGGTGCAGCCGATTTGCGACACCAACAACGAGATCGGCGACAACTCCGTTTCGTTGAAGTTCGCGTCCTTTGGTGCAACGACCGCGAAATACGGCAGCACGTTGAGCGACAAGTATATTGCGAACGCTAAAAAGAACGGCACCGATAAGTATATTTCTCCCGATAAGATGGTCGACGCTTCCACTGTTCCTGCATCGATTCGCGACACCACGTGGTTCATCTACGGCTCCGAGCATCGCCAATTCCCGGATATCATCCACAACTTTATGTTCAAGTTCCTGAAGGCTGACGGCAATCTGACGGTGTTCAATGATGAATCCGCACCGCAGTATATGGTGTATTCCGGATCGGAGCGAGATCACACGGATACGATTGTTCCCATGAAAGAAGAAAACGCAGCCACACTGGACAGCGGTAACATCGTTTTCAAGAACGTAAACTGGAAAGACATGTTCATGCGTTTCTTCAAGACTGTGCTGAACTTCCTCAAGGCCCTCCTTGCCAAGCGCAGCGCCGCATAAAGTACCGAAACCGAAACAGGACGACCTCGCAAACGCGGGGTCGTTCTTTTTGCGCGCCGTTCGGCAACTTATTAATTTTTATGAAACAGCTTTACTTTGTCGGAAATCCATAATATAATAGTGTCAACAAACAAAGGAAGGTGTGCGCTATGAAAAAAACGATTGCATGGATCCTCTGTGTTCTTTTGGCCCTGACACTGGCTGTTCCCGCGTTTGCTGCAGAAAAGCAGGGGACGGACGTTCCCACCGTTTATTTGCAGGGACAGGGCGAACATATCTATTTGCCGGACGGCACAAAAATCTATGACGGCGGCGACCTGCCCGACGGCTTTCTTGCCGACGCGGTGAAGGAATGTATGCCGTCCTTCCTTGACGCGGTCAGAAACGACGATGCGGAATCCTGGGCCGCCTATCGAGAAAAGCTGCTCGGTATGCTGCTTCCCGTGATCGGCGGTTGGGCGCTGAATAAAGACGGCGAAGCTTCCGACGGTTCCCATATCGATATGAGCTGGTGGAACCAGGGCCCCGGTAAATTCGGCGACGGCTCCTATCGGTTCCGCACCTATAATTTCTATCAGGACTGGCGTGTGGATCCCTTTGAAACCGCGCGTCTGCTGAACACGTTTATTCAAAAAGTCAAATCGGAAACCGGTGCGCCGAAGGTGAATCTTGTCGGCCGCTGCGAGGGCGCAAACGTGATTTTGGCCTATCTTGCCGAATATGGCTATGACGACGTCAAATGCGTGGAGATCTACGTTCAGTCCGCCTCCGGCGTAGACGGCATGAGCGCGCTGTTCAGCGGCAGAATGCAGTTGGACGCGACTGCGCTCCGCCGTTTCAAGGAAACCAGCGATTTGATCCGGATCGAGGATCAGGCGCTCGTGGAGCTGATTGACGCTGCGTTGGAATTCACCGGCGACACGATGCTGCTGGATGCCGGCATGCTCGGGCTGCAGGCGCTGATCCCGAAGGTCTATAAAGAAGTGGTCGTCTATGCCCTGCGCGAGACCTACGGCAGGATGCCCGGCATCTGGTCTCTGGTCGGCGCCGATTATTATCAGGACGCGCGCAAGGGCGTGTTCAAGGGCTATGAAGATGAATATGCAAAATTGCTGGAAAAGCTTGACAACTATGACGTCAAGGTGCGCCAGCGCGTGGAAGATATCATTCTTGACGCCGTTGCGCACGGCGTAAAAATAGCCAACTATTCCAAGTACGGAAACTATCAAGTGACCCCGATCTGCGAGACAAACAATGAAATCGGTGATAATTCGGTTTCTTTGAAGTTTGAATCCATGGGCGCCACGACCGCAAAATTCGGCGATACGCTTTCCGATTCTTATCTTGAAAAAGCAAAGAAAAACGGGACCGATCAATATATCTCTCCCGATAAAATGGTCGACGCCTCCACTTGCCTGCTGCCCGACACCACGTGGTTCATTTACGGCAGCGATCACCGCGACTTCCCCGAACTGATCCACGCGTTTATGTTCAAGTTCCTGAAGGCCGACGGCAATCTGAAGGTCAACGATGATTCCGCACCGCAGTTCATGGTGTATGCCGGATCAGAGACAGATCACACGGATACGCTTGTTCCCATGAAAGAAGAAAACGCAGCCACGCTGGAAAGCGGCAACGTTGTCTTCAAGAACATCAACTGGAAAGACATGGTCATGCGCTTTTTCAAGAGCATTCTGAATTTCTTCAAGAGTTTTCTTCTCAAGCGCAGCGCCGCATAAAGTACCGGAACCAAAAAAGAACGGCCCCGCGGGGTCGTTCTTTTTATGTCGTGCGGTCAGGAGCGCAGCTCGATGCCGATGGCGGAAAGCGCCTTGATTGCGCGCTTCATGGCGGCGTCGGCCTCTTCGTCGGTCAGCGTGCGGTCCGCGGCGCGCATCCGGATGGAGAACGCCACGCTCTTCATGCCGGCCGGAATCTGCGAGCCGACGTAGACGTCGAACAGCGCAATGTTCTCGAGAATCTTGCCGACTGCCTGCGCTATCATCTTTTCCAGCCTGAGCACCGGCAGATCCGCGTCGCAGACGAAAGCGAGGTCGCGGGTCGAAGCCGGGAAGCGCGGCAGCTGATGATATTTGCGGTCGGTGTTGCCGCAGGCGAGCAGCAGCGAGAAATCAACCTGCGCAAGATACGCCTTGACGCCGATCTCATAGTTTTCCAACACCTTGGGATGCACCTCGCCGAGCAGAGCGATGCGCTTGCCGTCCACGGTGATCTCGGCGGTTCTGCCTGGGTGGAAGGTCGGGTCGTCCATCACGGCGGCCACGTCGTAATCGTTGACGCCGCAGGCGTAGAGCAACTCCTCCGTAACGCCCTTGATCGTGAAGAAGTCGCAGCCTTCGCCGTACATGCCCATGGTGATCATCTGGTTTTCGTCGGGCAGCTTGTCTTCGCCGTTCGGAATATACTCGTTGGAGATTTCAAACAGCTTTGCGGTTTCGTTGCGGTTGTTGTAGTTGCGCGAGAGCACGTCGAGCATCGACGGAAGCACGGTGGTGCGCATAACGCTGGTGTCTTCGCCGAGCGGGTTGCGGATGACCACGCTGTTGCGCTTCGGGCTGTCGGCAGCCAGACGGATTCTGTCGTAATGCTTCGGGCTGATGAACGAGAAGGTCGCAATCTCCGAAAGGCCGCTTGCAAGCAGCGTTGCGGAAATGCGGCGCTCCAGCTTCTGCGCCGGCGTCATTTTGGCGTTTGCCACGCCGGAGAGCGGGCGGTTCGGGATGTTCTGATAACCGTAGAAGCGCGCAATCTCTTCCGAAATATCCGCCTGATGCTCAATATCGCCGCGGAACGAGGGGATATAGATCAGACCGTTTTCCACCTTGAAGTCAAGGCGTTCCAGAATGGCCTTCTGCTCGTCCGCGCCCACGTTGATGCCGATGAACTCGTTGACCCAGTCGGGGCGGAAGGGGAGCGTGCGCGGCGTGCGGTTGGATTTGTCGCAGTCGATGATGCCCGAAATGACGTCGCCGGCGTCCAGCTGCTCCACAAGCTCCAGCGCGCGCAGAATGGCGGGCATACAGGAGGCGGGGTCAAGCTCCTTTTCAAAGCGGCTGCTCGATTCCGTGCGCATGCCGAGCTTTTTGGCCGTGACGCGCGTGGAGGGACCGTTGAAGCAGGCGGATTCAAACACGATCGTGTCGGTGTCGTCCATGATGCCGCTGTATTCGCCGCCCATCACGCCGGCAACGGCCACGGGCTTTTCTTCGTCGGCAATGACGAGCATGGATTCGTTCAGACTGCGCTCGATGCCGTCGAGCGTCGTGATGGTTTCGCCCGGCTTTGCCGTACGCACGATGACGTGGCTGCCCTTCAGAAAACGCAGATCGAACGCGTGCATCGGCTGGCCGTATTCCAGCATGACGTAGTTCGTGATGTCCACGATGTTGTTGATCGGGCGGACGCCGCAGGCGCGCAGGCGTTCACGCATCCAGCGCGGCGAGGGCTTGACGCGGACGTTTTCCACAACGGCGCCGCAATAGCGATAGCAGCGGTCGGGATTCAGAATGTCGACCGAAAGGAAATCGCGCACGTCCTTGCCGCTGCCTTTGACCGCGGGCGCGTGCAGCTTGAGCGGCTTCTGGAAGGTCGCCGCCGCCTCGCGGGCAAGGCCGATGATCGAAAGGCAGTCCGGGCGGTTGGAGGTGATCTCAAACTCGGTCACGGTGTCGTTGAGGCCGATCGCCTCGCGGATGTCGATGCCGAGCGTTTTGTCGCAGTCGTCGCCGAGCACGAAGATGCCGTCTTCGATCGCGTAGGGGAAGTCGTGGGTCGTCAGGCCCAACTCGCCCAGTGAGCAGAGCATGCCGGCGCTCTCCACGCCGCGCAGCTTGCCTTTGACAATGTGCTTGCCGCCGTGCACCACGGAATCGTCCATGGCGACGGGAACCACGTCGCCGACGGAAAGATTCTGCGCGCCCGTGACGATCTGGATCGGTTCGGCTTTGCCGACGTTCACCATGCAGACCCACATGTGGTCGGAATCCGGGTGACGCTCCAGTGATTCGATGCGGCCGGTGACGATGTTGGAAAGCGCGGCGCCTTCTTTTTCAAATGCCTCCACCTTGGAGCCGGAAAGCGTCATTTCATCGGCAAATTCCTTGTCGGTGCAGTCAAGATCCACAAAGTCGCGGACCCATTTTTTCGAAAGATTCATACAGCAGGCACCTCCTTAAAACTGGTTGAGAAAACGCACGTCGTTCTCATAGAGCAGACGCATGTCGTCAATGTTGAAACGGAACATGACAAGGCGCTCCAGGCCGATGCCGAACGCGAAGCCGCTGTAGACGTCGGGGTCGACGCCGCAGTTCTTGAGCACCTTCGGATGCACCATGCCGCCGCCGAGGATCTCGATCCAGCCCTCGCCCTTGCACATGGGACAGCCCTTGCCGCCGCAGTTGAAGCACGAAACGTCGATTTCGCAGGAGGGCTCGGTGAACGGGAAGTGGTGCGGACGCAGGCGGATCCGGGTGTCTTCGCCGTAAAGGCTCTTTGCAAACGATTCCAGATTGCCTTTGAGGTCGGCCATGGTGATGCCCTTGTCGACCACAAGTCCTTCAATCTGGTGGAAGATCGGCGAGTGCGTGGCGTCCACTGCGTCGGAGCGGTAGACGCGGCCGGGCGCGATGACGCGGATGGGCGGCTTCTGCTGTTCCATCACGCGGATCTGGCAGGGCGACGTCTGGGTGCGAAGCAGCATGTTTTCCGTGATATAGAACGTGTCCTGCGTGTCGCGCGCCGGGTGCTCCTTCGGAATGTTGAGCGCTTCAAAGTTGTAGTAATCCCATTCGATCTCCGGGCCGCTTGCAACGGAAAAGCCCATGCCGTAGAAGATGTCCTTCACCTCGTCAAGCACGATCGACAGGGGATGCTTGTGGCCGAGCTCATGCTTCTGCGACGGCATGGTGACGTCGATCGTTTCGGCTTTGAGCTTCTCTTCCTGCATGCGCTCCTTGATGAGCTCCACGTTTTGCTGAATGTGCGCTTCAATGTCGGCGCGGATCTCGTTGGCCAGCTGGCCGATCAGCGGACGTTCCTCCGCCGTCAGCTTGCCCATGCCCTTGAGGATCGCCGTCAGTTCGCCTTTTTTGCCGAGGAAGCGCACGCGCGCGGCGTCCAGCTCCTGCAGCGAACCTGCCGACTGCAGCGCGGCGGCTGCTCTGGCCCGAATCTCTTCGAGTTGCTGTTTCATGTTGAACCAGTCCTTTCAAAAGAATTGTGTTTTGGATAAAAGAAAAACTCCGTCCCGGTTTTGCCGCTCCGGCAGAACAAAGGGACGAAGAAAAACTCCGCGGTACCACCCTGATTTTTGCTTTGAGAACAAGCGTCCCGAGCAAACACTCTTGTACAGGATAACGGCCGTAACCCGTCGCAGCCTAATGCAAAAACCGGTTCAGCTGCGCCGCTCCAAAGTGAACTTCAACGAACGATTCCGGGAAAGCGGCTTTCAGCCGCGGCCGCTTTTCTCTGGCCCGTTTCGGACGTCTACTCTCTTTTTCATCGCGTTGTCCTACATAATTTATCACAGAATGCGGTCGATTGCAAGGGGTGCGCAAAAAATAATTTGATTTTTTTTGAAACTATGGTAAAATAGCAGGTGAAAGTTATGGAAAGGCGGGATGCAGAATGCGTCTTTTGTCCTGTGATGAAATGAAGCGCGTGGAAGCCCACGCCAACCAGTTCGGTCTGTCCTATCAGCGGATGATGGAGAACGCGGGCGCCGCCTGCGCGCGCAATATCCGCTCCATTGTGGAAAAAGAGCAGGGGGTGCGGCGCAACGTCGCCATCCTTTGCGGCAAGGGCAACAACGGCGGAGACGGCTTTGTGATTGCGCGCAAGCTGCTGGAAAGCGGATACCGCGTCTGCATTATCCTGGTTGCCGGCTATCCCGGCTCGGGCGAAGCGAAATACATGTATAAGCTGACGGCGGAACTGAACGTGCCGACAGTCTGGTACGAGGCCGATCAGCCCAAGGCGCTGCAGACGATCCGCTCGGCCGACGTGATTGTCGATGCGGTCTTCGGCTTCAGCTTTTACGGTACGATCAAGCCCGAGCTTGCAAAGGTGTTTGCGCTTGTCAACGATTCCGACGCCTTGGTCTTCTCGGTGGATATGCCGTCCGGCGCCTATTGCGACAGCGGCCTGTGCGACGTAAACTGCATTCGTGCCGATTACACCATTGCAGTTTCCGCGCTGAAGCCGGCGCATATTCTGCACCCGGCCTCCGACTGCTGCGGCGATATCATCATCGCCAACATCGGCATTCCCGAGGAGAGCTATGCGGCGGTCGGCAGCGCGATGTATACCTATCACGCCAATGAAATCGCCGACCGTTTCCCGAAACGGAAGTTCGACGCGCACAAGGGCGACTTCGGCCATCTGCTTTGCATCTGCGGCAGCCGGACTATGCCCGGCGCCGCCTATATGGCCGTCAAGGCCGCGCTGCGGTCCGGCGCCGGACTTGTGACCGCCGCTTTTCCGCAGTCGATGTATCAGACCATGTCGGTCAAGCTGACGGAAGCGCTGCTGCTGCCGCTGAAGGAGACGCCGGCGGGCACGCTGTCCCGCGGCTGCATTCCCGCGCTTCTGCGCGATCTGAACCGTTACGACGCCATCGTGATCGGCTGCGGCCTTTCCGTGAACGACGACACGGCAGCCGTTCTGCAGGCCGTGTTGGAAAACGCGGACGTTCCGGTCATCGTTGACGCCGACGGCATCAACCTGCTTTCCAAAAACATCGACCTGCTGCAGAACGCCGCGGCCCCCGTCGTGCTCACGCCGCACCCGAAGGAAATGTCGCGCCTGTGCCGCTGCGCGGTTGCCGACATTCAGGCGGACCGCACCGGCGCCGCCCGCCGCTTTGCGCAGGAGCAGGGCGTTTACGTCGTGCTCAAGGGCTCCAACACCGTCATCGCATCGCCCGACGATCCGCGCGTCTATGTGAATGTGACCGGAAACAACGGGCTTTCAAAGGGCGGCAGCGGCGACGTGCTCGCCGGTATGCTCGGCGCGTTCACGGCCCAGAAGCTCGCGCTGCCCGACGCGCTCTGCGTCGGCGTCTATCTGCACGGACACTGCGCCGACGAGCTGTCGCAGAAAACGTCGAAGACCGGCATGCTGCCGACGGACGTGATTGAAGCGCTGCCCGGCGTCTATGCCGATTTTGAAGACTGATTGTTTGCACGGATCCGCAACAACAGCATAGAATATGAATGCTCCCCATGTTTAATGACGCACCGATTTGTCCATACTATCGGTGGAATCAAAACAGGGGAGTCGTTTTTTATGACAGTGAAACGCGGAGACATCTTTTTTGCGGATCTGCGGCCGGTCGTCGGGTCGGAGCAGGGCGGAATCCGCCCGGTTCTGATCGTGCAGAACGACGTCGGCAACCAGTTCAGCCCGACCGTCATTGCGGCCGCAATCACCAGCAGAACGGACAAAACGCCGCTGCCGACGCATATTCTTGTGGATGCAAAAAACAGCGGGCTGCAAAAGGATTCCGTTGTGCTCCTGGAACAGGTGCGCACTCTGGACAAACGCCGGCTGCGCACGCGTATGGGCGCGCTGAACGAAAGCGATATGGCGCGCATCGATTCCGCCATTTATGTTTCGCTCGGGCTGGCCGCGGCGCCCGCCGTCCGGCCTGCCGTCCATCGATGATATTGTCTGTGACGACGATGTTTGCAACAATATGTTGAATTGATGAATTCTTATTTCAATGGAAAAAAGTTATTGACATCCCATTTTGAACATGATAGAATAATCATGAATGAAAATGTAAAGGAGTCAATGCTTTATGAAAAAATTGCTTTGCATCGTCCTTTCTCTCGTCATGGTGTTTTCCATGGCTACGTTTGCTTTCGCTGCAGGCGAGGAAGATGGCAAGAGCCTTCCCGAGATTCTTTCGGAGAAGCTCATCGACGAGGATTTCGTCAGTGCGTTCAGTCAATCGCTCGATATTCCCGAGGAGTATAAGAGAGCGGACGGCACTTATGACATCACAGACCTTCTCGGGCAGCACAAACTGGATGACGTTACGTTCCTTGGCCTGAAGATCGGTTATATCTACGGCGATGATCAGTACGGCCTCGACTGGGGCAAGCTGAGCGTTTCCCACAGCGATATGACGACGCTCTGGGGTGAGATGAACACTTATCTGGTTTCTTTCCTGAAGCCGAACTACACGAACACCGACCGCATGTGTACCGGCGCGCACGCAACGGCGATCTGCAACCTGATCAACCGCCTGTTCAAGGCGGAATATTCGCCGCAGACGATCAATTTCTCGCTGACCAATTATTCCAACGGCACCAGAGATTACGTCATGAAACGGGATTTCTACAAGACGATCTCCGACAAGAGCGGTCTGACGGAACTGATTACGAAGTATTGGCTGCGTCAGGTCACGGTGAACGGTGTAACGACTTATGAGCGCAAGATCAATTATCTGCCGCTGCTCATCAGCGTACTGAACGTCCCGCTTTATAACGAAAACGGTTCCTCGGCCACCTGGGGCGATATGGAATACTATTTCGATGTCCCGTCCAAGGAATACAAGATTCCTTCCGAACTCGGCGGCTTTATCATCAAATCGGTGATTGAGAACGCAATCAACGACGGCCCGATCCAGTATCTGCTGAACGCGCTGCGCACCCTGGTCTCCAATTATATGCTTGTGAACGGCGATGTCTATAAAGCCCTCTGCGCCCTGCTGACGGAAAAAGTCGAAGCGGGTCTTGTGACCGCGGAAGGCCTCAAATCCTTCAGCACGCTGTTCAACACGCTTTCCAACAACAATAATCCTGCCGACACAAGCCACCTGCAGTTTGTTCTCTTCCCGGGCTATCGCTTCAGAAACTCCAAGGACAACACCGAAGCCTTCCTGTATCTGATGGCGTATCTGAATCTCATCGGCAAGCATCTTTACAACAAAAACGTCGTCAACGGCTATAAGAACAAGATCAGCTCCAGCAGCGAAATCAACGGCACCAAGAAAAAGCACGTCAATATGATGCTTGACGCGATGTTCCTCGGCGACATGACCGAGCTTGCGAAAAACATGCGTGACATTTCCGAGGACAATCTCCACAACGTCGGCAATAACTGGCTGTGGAACTTCGGCGATTTCTATTCCCGTATGATCAATGCGATCGCCGCGTTCTTTGACGGTATTTTCCGCACGCTCAAGAACGGCATCAAGCTGAATTTCTGAGTATAATTCAGAGAGAAACGCGCATTCTAACTATGAGCCCGGGCCACGGCGCCCGGGTATTTTTTTATGAAAGAGGCGCAACCATGGATCAGAACCGTTCCTCAAACAAATGCATCGGCTGCACGGTGGACAACTGTGCGCATCACGCAAAGAGCGAAGACTACTGCACGCTGCACCGGGTCTCCATCGGCACGCACGAAAGCCGCCCGACCGAGCCGAAATGCGTGGACTGCGAATCGTTCCTGCTCGAAGGCTGAGTCAAACGTCCGAAGAAAGAAGCTCCCCCAAGGGAGCTTCTTGACTTTTCTGCCGGAATCGTTTAGAATGAAACGGCATCAAATGAAAAAGGGGGGCTTTCCATGCGGACGGCGGGTATCGTGGCCGAGTACAATCCGTTCCACAACGGGCATCAATACCTGGCGGCGCAGACGCGTCTGCAGGGCGCGACGCATCTGGTCGCCGCCATGAGCGGCAGCTTCGTGCAGCGCGGGGAAGCCGCCTTTGCAGATAAGTTTCTGCGCGCCGAGGCGGCTGTGCGCGGCGGCGTTGACCTCGTGCTCGACCTTCCTGCGCCGTGGTCGCTCGGCGGAGCGGCCTCGTTTGCGCGCGGCGCCGTTGCCGCGCTGGCTGACGTCGGCTGCGATCTGCTGGCGTTCGGCTGCGAAACGGACGACGCCGATCTGCTTTGCCGCACGGCGCTGCTTTTGCAGCAGGAATCCGTTCAGGCGCAGGCGGCGCAGAAGATGAAGCAGGGCGCAACCTTTCCGGCGGCGCTGCAGCAGACGCTGCTTGAACAGAATAAGACCGCCGAAGCGGCCGTTCTGCAGGCGCCGAACAACGTGCTTGCGGTCGAATACATCAAGGCCATGAACGAGCTCGGCTGCGCGTTTGAACTCTTGCCTGTCAGGCGGATCGGCCCCGCGCATGACGCGCTGCCGGCCGACGGCACGTTCGCTTCGGCTGCCGCTCTGCGCGCCATGGACGATTTCTCGCTTGCGGCGGCTTATATGCCCGCGCAGGCGTTCCGCGTTTATGCGGAGCATCCCGGGCGGTTGCTGGAGAAAAGCAGCTTTGAAACGGCGGTTTTGACGGCGCTGCGGCTGTTGCCGGACGCCGCATTCAGCGCTTTTGTGGACGACGGCAGCGGGCTCGCCGACCGGATTCGTTCGGCGGTGAAAACAACCGCTTCTCTGGATGATCTGTATCAGGCTGCAAAGACAAAGAGCCTGACGCTTTCCAAGGTCCGGCGCGAGGTCATGCATCTGTTTTTGCAGATTCCGCCATCCTTTGCCAAAGGTACGCCGCCTTATCTGCGCCCGCTGGCGTGCAGTCCGCGCGGAACGGAGGTCCTGGGCGCGTCGAAACATAGGCTGCCGCTGCTGACGAAGCACGCGGAAGCCGCCGCTTTGCTGCCCGACGCCGCGGCTCTCTATGCGCTGCAGTGCCGCGCGAGCGATCTGTATGCGCTTTGCACAAAAACAAAAGGAGCCTGCTGCAGGGAGCAGACAAGCTCGTTTCGGATTATTCGATAACCTCTGCAAGCACGGCGTCGGAAGCGGCGCCCGTGATTCTGACGTCGATCAGACTTCCCTGCGGCGCGTCTGTTCTGACCAGAACGGGCGTGTAATTCGCCGTGTAGCCAAAGGAATCCCCGTCCTTGCGCGTGCTTTCCAGAAGCACGCGTTCTTCTTTGCCTGCGCAGGACGCAAAGAAAGCTTGGCGCATCGTGTCGCTCAGCGCGATCAGCCGCGCCGCCCGCTGTTCCTTAACCTTGCGCGGCAGATGGCCGGGCATGGAGGCCGCCTTTGTGCCCGAACGGACGGAGTAGGGGAACACGTGGATTTTTTCAAAGCCGATCTCCTGTGCAAACCGACAGCTTTGTTCAAAATCTTCTTCGGTTTCGCCGCAGAAGCCGACCATCATGTCGGTCGTCAGCGTACACCCGGGAAAGCGTGTGCGCAGCGCGGCGCATAGTCTGCGGAAATCCTGTGTCGTGTAGTGCCGGTTCATGGCGCGCAGGGTTTTGTCGCACCCGCTTTGCAGGGAAATATGGAACTGCGGACAAAGCTTCGGCAGCTTTGCCAGCCGGTCGATGACCGCGTCCGTCAGATGATCCGGCTCCAGCGAGCCAAGCCGCACGCGTTCAATGCCGGAAACCCCGCAGGCGCAGGCGACGGCGTCGGGAAACGTGCGGCCGATATCCTGCCCGTAGGAGGAAAGATTGATGCCGACCAGAACGACCTCTTTATAGCCGTTTGCCGCAATCGCTTCGATTTCGCTTTGCAGCGCGTCGAGCGGCTTGGAACGGACTCTGCCGCGGGAATAGGGGATGACGCAATAGGAGCAGAAGCGGTTGCAGCCGTCCTGAATCTTGACGATGGCGCGCGTGCGTTCGTCAAACGCACGCACCCGGCACGGCGCGAACGCGTCGCCGGTCTGATGCGGCTCAACGGCAAGAATCCGCCGTCCGTATCTGAAGTATTCTTCCAGCAGCTCCGGCAGCTTCGCGTTGTTCTTGTTGCCGAGCACGATGTCCGCCTGCGGCAGAACGTCGGCGTCGTCGGGGAACGCCTGCGTCATGCACCCGGTCAGAACAACCACGCTGTCTGGGTGCTCCCGCTTCAGCTTCCGCACGTGCTGGCGGGTCTTCTGGTCCGCGGCGGCCGTCACCGTGCAGGAATTGACGATATAGACGTCGGCCGGCTGCTTGTCGTCAACGAGCGTATAGCCGTTTGCCTCCAGCGCTTCGCCGATCACGCGGCTTTCATACTGGTTCACCTTACAGCCCAGCGTATAGATTGCTGCTTTCATATCTGTTCCTCTGCTAATCCGTTCGATATTTGCTGCTATTATAAAGCACGCGGGGCACAAATTCAAGCCTTTTGGGTTAAAAACGGCTGCGCGTTCATAGAAATGAGAAGAAGGAGTGTGAACGCTGTGAAACGAATGACGGCCCTGTTACTTGCCATACTAACCCTGATGCATCTCTTTGTCCTGCCGGCCGCAGCCGCCGAGCCGCCCGCGGTTTGTGCGGAAAGCGCGGTACTGATGGATCAGTCGACCGGACAGGTTATGTTTGAAAAGAACGCGCATAAAAAGCTCTATCCCGCATCCGTGACGAAGATCATGTCGTTGCTGTTATTTATGGAAGCGCTGGAAGAAAAGAAGCTGAGCCTGGACCAGCAGATTGAAGCAACGGCCGAAGCGGTGGCCAAGGGCGGATCGCAGATCTGGCTGAAGGAGGGCGAACGGATGACGGTCGACGAGCTGCTGCGCGCAACGGCAATCGGCTCCGCCAACGACGCCTGCACAGCGCTCGCCGTGCAGCTTTCGGGCTCGGAGGGGGCGTTCGTCGGGCGAATGAACGAACGCGCAGCCGCGCTCGGCATGCGCGATACCGTGTTCCGGAACTGCACCGGGCTGGACGACGACGCGCCGGATCATCAGTCCACGGCCTATGACGTCGCGCTGATGTCGCGCGCCCTGCTCGGCCATAAAAAGATTCTGGATTACACGACCGTGTGGATGGACTCGCTGCGCGGCGGGAAAACGCAGCTTGTGAACACAAATAAGCTCGTGCGGTTCTATCAGGGCACGACGGGCCTGAAAACCGGCACGACAAACAAGGCCGGGTGCTGCGTCAGCGCGTCCGCCCAGCGCGGCGGCCTGCATCTGATTGCGGTCATCATGCACGCCGGCTCGAGCGACGAACGCTTTTCGGACGCGAAGGCGCTGCTCGACTGGGGCTTTGAAAACTTTGAATCCGTCACGCCGCAAATCGATTGTGCGCTTTTGCCGCCCGTGAAGGTTCTGCGCGGGGCGGAGGACGCCGTGCTGCCGGCCATGGATCCCGTGGCGCCGCTGCTTCTTTCAAGGGGGGAAGAAGAACGGCTTCAGATCAGCGTTCAGCTGGCCGACGCGGTTGCCGCGCCGGTGGAAGACCGTCAGGTGCTCGGCGAGCTTGCGGTTCGTCTCGGGAGCAGGACGCTGGCAACCTATCTGCTGTATGCCAAAACGGGCGTCCCTGCGCTGACGTTGGGCGACGTCATTCTGCGGCTGCTTTCCGCGCTTCGCGTGCGTGCGGCGTGAAAAGTCCGCAGGCGGTTGACAAAATCGGTTTTTTATATTAAAATGACAGAAATTCACCGAAAAGCATTCAGGAGGCAGTTATGTCGATCACTTTTACTGACAAATATGTTTCATCGTTTCTTTCCGAGGATGAAATTCTTTCCTATAGCGACGTCATCCGCCGCGCGCACCGTGACCTGCACGAGAAGACAGGCGTCGGTTCCGACTGCACCGGCTGGGTCGATCTTCCCGTTGATTACGATAAAGCGGAGTTTGCGCGGATCAAGGACGCGGCCGCACGCATCCGGAAGCATTCCGAGCTTCTGATCGTGATCGGTATCGGCGGTTCCTATCTCGGCGCGCGCGCCGTGATCGAAGCGGTCAGATCGCTGAACTATAACGTGCTGCGCAAGGACACGCCGGCAATCTATTTTTCCGGCAATTCCATCAGCGCAACCGCGCTGCGAGAGCTGATCGATCTTTGCGACGGCCGGGATTTTTCCGTGAACGTGATTTCAAAGTCCGGCACGACCACCGAACCGGCGATCGCGTTCCGTGTTTTCCGCGACCTGCTGATCAAAAAATACGGCAGACAGGGCGCTGCCGAGCGCATCTTTGTGACGACCGACAAGGCGAAGGGTACGCTGAAGCAGCTTGCCGACGCGGAAGGGTATGAAACCTTTGTCGTGCCCGACGACGTCGGCGGCCGCTATTCCGTTCTCACGGCGGTCGGCCTTCTGCCGATTGCCGCGGCAGGCATCGATATCGACGCGCTGATGCGCGGCGCCGCAGCGGCAAGAACAGACTTTATGTGCGACGATCCCGCGCAAAACGCCTGCTACCGGTATGTCGCTATCCGCAACGCGCTGTATCGCAAGGGAAAGAAGATGGAACTCTTCGCCTGCTATGAGCCGAACTTCACGATGATGAACGAATGGCTTAAGCAGCTGTTCGGCGAAAGCGAAGGCAAGGACGGCAAGGGCCTGTTTCCCGCTTCCGTGATCTTTTCCACCGATCTGCATTCGCTCGGCCAGTATATCCAGCAGGGCGAACGCCTGATGTTCGAAACGGTCATCCACGTGGAGCAGCCGCAGCGCGACTATACGATTGAAGAAGAACCGGGCAATATCGACGGGCTCAACTTCCTGGCCGGTAAACCGATGTCGTTCGTCTGTGAAAAGGCGTTTCTCGGCACGGTGCTCGCGCATAACGACGGCGGCGTGCCGAACGTGGTGGTTTCCATACCGCGTCTGGACGAAGAAAACCTCGGATATCTGATCTATTTCTTTGAAAAGGCCTGCGCCGTTTCC
>JAEEGI010005245.1_pt1 | contig 29903 bp, 20 predicted proteins | sample 8958751 | NCBI WGS metagenome assembly JAEEGI01 (sample SAMN16246545, study PRJNA631951) | gut metagenome | biome: gut microbiome; feature: rumen; material: KS-attached | host: Bos | place: Iran: Karaj | collected 2018-10 | reverse complement strand
AAATATTTTAGGATCAACTGCAGCTCTAACAAATTCTTCATATTCAATAAAACCATTATGATCAGTATCAATATTATTAAATAAATCATCAACTTGTTTTTCAACTTCATTTCTAGTTAAATTCCAATATTTTTCAATTCCTTTAATTAACTCTTCTTTTTCAATTCTACCATTATTATTCAAATCAATTTTATTAAATAATTTACCAGCTTCAACACATTGTTCAATATTAGTATTATGATGAACTAAATAAGCAATAACTGCAATTCTTAACATATTATCACTTCTATATTTTTGTAAATTTTGTATCATTTGTTTTGCTAAAGAAGGAGGAACAATATTAATTTGGTCTTTTTTTTTAAATTCTGCTGTTTTAAACCAAGGATGCTTTAAAGCATCAGCAGCAGAAATTCTTTTATTAGGTTCATAAGTTAATAATTTTTTAATCAAATCCTTACATTCTTCACTTAAAGTAGGAAAAGGATAACTTTTCATATCATATTCTCCAATTTTTACATTTTCTAATATTTCATTATCATCATTACCATCAAAAGGAGGTCTTCCAGATAATAATATATACATTATAACTCCACAAGACCATAAATCACATTTTTCATTATATTTTCTTTTTATTACCTCAGGAGCCATATAATATGATGAACCTACATATCTATTTTCACTTTGTCCTTTTTCTGATATTTTTGCTGTTCCAAAATCTATTATTTTAACTTGTAAACAACCATTTTTTTCTCTATCTGTAATCATTATATTTTCTGGTTTTAAATCTCTATGAATTATATTTAAAGAATGACAATATGTTATTGCTTTAAATATTTGATTCATTATAAATGCTGATTGACCTTCATCAAATTTACCTACTTTTATTATTTCATTAAATAATTCACCATCTGGACAATATTCTGTTATTATATAATATAATTTAGAAGTAGAAAAAAAATCAATTATCTTTAATATTTTTGGATGATCTAAATTTTTTAAAATTTCTATTTCATTCAATATTTCTTTTTCTTCAGAAGGTTTATTTTTTCTTTTTTGAATTAATTTCATAGCAAAATCTTTTTTTAAATCCTTATGTTTAACTAACCAAACTTCACCAAAAGCTCCACTTCCTAAAATTTGTGTTTTATTATATATTTTTTCAGGATTGATTTCATTTCTTGCAACAAGAACATCTGAATTAATAGCTAATTGATTTATTTTTATATCATTAATATTATTATCATTATTATTTGAGTTATTATTATTATTATTATCATTAGTTTTTTTTGGTTCAATAACTTTTTTATTTTTTAATTTTTCTTCATTTTCCATTTGTCTTTCAACTCCTGTTGCTGCTGTGTTTTCTTTTGAATAATTCCCTCTTATAGCTTTTACTTCTGTTTTATGATTCGATTTTGTATTTGTACATACTCCCATATTTTATTTTTTAATAAATTATTTTTCTTAATTTTTTTTTACTTTTTATTGTTTTTCATCTTTTTTAATTAATTTTTTATTTGGTTTTAATTATGGGAAATTAACTTTTTTTTAAAAATGAATGCAAATAATCATTTTTTGGTAAGTCTTGATTTTTAAAAAAAAAATGTATGGATTCAAACCTCCTGAAAAATATGATGAATTTTTGAATGTTTGTGAAAATTATTTAAACAAATAAAAATTAATTTTTCAAATTTTTCTTTTTATATGAAGAAGGAATCAATAAATTCCTTTTGAGAATAACACACAATATAAAAAAATAATTTCTTCATTATTAATTAATTCAAAACAAAATAAGAACAGAAAAATTGAAATTATAAACAAAAGCATAGATGAAAATGAATTGAATGAAAAAAATCTATAGAATCAATTAGAAAAAGAAATAACTCACAATGAAAAAATTTATCAAGAAAATAAAACATATAAAGAAGAATTAAATAATAATAAAATAATACTAATGTAATCATAATCAATTTCCTATTATTGGTATAAGATAAAAATATAGTAATTGTGATAATTATAATTGTGAAGAATGTGAAGAAAACAATTCAATAGAAAATTTTCATCATATAAATCATATATTTTTCAAATTAAGGGAAATCAAAAACTTTATAATAGATAAAAAAAATAAGGAAAAAATCACCAGACTTAAATCACTCAAAGCGAGAAAAATATTTAAAAATCATTTAAAAAAAGAAAAAATTAATCTAAGTGACAGGGGAATGAAAGGATTAAAAGAAAATTTAAAGCCTAATTCTGATACAGAAAATAAGGAAAGGAAAATTAATTTATATAACATAAATAATGAAAACATTTAAAAACCCTAGTATACTGAGTACATCAAATTCAAATAAATTATTTGAAAAAATCAAAAGATAAATGTTTTTTAAATGGTTTGGAAAAAGAAATATTAAATGAAAGTATTCAAAAATCAAATGATGATAATCAAATTTTAGTAGGGACAATGGTTGATTATAATAATAAGAATATATATTCATATTATTTAGAATAATATGAATATAATTTCGAAAAAATGGAAATCACTCAATGTGTATTTAAGTTAGAAATTACAATTATAAATAATGGAAAGAATTATTGGCCAGAAAATGTAACAAACTTATATTTGAATAAAAAATCACATTTAAGAATAAAAGGAGGTATTATAAATTTAAAGCCTTTAAAAAAAATGAAAAACAAAAAGTAAATATTATAATTGAAAGATTAAATGAAATTAATGAAGGTGAATATTTAATTTATTTGGATTTTAAAGTTAATAGAAAAATTTTTGGAAATCAAATTAAAATAAAAATCACAATAAAAGAAAACAAATAATTAAAAACAATAGAAAAATTTAGATATTTATATGCTCTGGATAAAGAAAAGTTCTCTGATAAAAAAATAAAAAAAAATCTTGATAAATACAATGGAAATTTTGAAGAGGCTTTCTTTAACTTATTTTAATATTTCAAATTTAAATTAAACATTTATTATTATTTTAAAATATTAAAAAAAAATGTTTATTAATAAAAATGATATTATCTTACAAACAGGCTAAAAAAGAGAAAGACTTAGATACATCATTAGATTCAATTAAAACAAAAAAAATAAATGAAATAGAAGAACTTTTATCAAAACAAAGTAAATAAAATATTTATAATTGTTAAAAAGAGGATGTAGAAAGAAAATCAAATGAATCATCTGACGAAATTTTTAATAAAAATTTTTTGGAATATGAGAATAACCAACATCCAATATCAAATTCAGTAAATTTATTTATTAATAATATTGAACAAAAAGAGACTTCAAATATAAGTAAAGAAGTTAGTCTTTCTAGAGGAGAAGAAGATTTAATTCAAAAAGATATTTTACAAGAAATTGAAAAAAGTCCAAGAAAAAGATTATCTATTGGAAGTTCAAAATTTGATGAAAAAACTCAAAATAGATCTAAAGATTCAAAAGAATCTTCTGAAAGTGGTTTTGTTTCTAATAATAAAAATTTTATTTTAAAATCTGCTCTTTGTCAAGGTGATAATTCCATTGATTATAATAAAAGTCAATCTTTTTCTTCAAAGAAAGAAAATAATAATAATCGGTTTTCATAGTAAAATATATTTAATTTTTTTTTTAGTTTCATGCCACAAAATTTAACTAATGAATCAGGGGATATTGAGAATAATGTTGAAGAAATGAATAATTATTTCGGAGACCTTTCATTATGGAATCAAAATAAAAAAAATTATACTGCATCTATTTTTCAAAATAATAATAGTATGAATTATAATAACCAAATGAATAATATTAGCAGTTATAATGATAATACAAATATTTCAAACAATAACAATATAATAAATAATAATACAATTCAGATAAATAATTTAAATATTAACAACAATAATCAAATTAATATTCAAAATCAATCTAATTTTTATTCAATAATAAATAATAATAATAATAATGATAATGATAATGATAATGATAATAATAATAATAATAATAATAATATAAATAATATTACTAACAATCAAAGTAATGAATTTGAAGATTTAAAAGAAGACCAAATAATAATGACTCAATATCAAATGAAATATCCAATTAATCAATTTTCTCTAAATCCCCAACAACAACAAATAAATATGAGTAAAAATAAAGCTTTTCAAATAAATCAAAATCATTTAAATTATGATAGATTACCTTTGGAAGTAATTATCCAAAACTGTTATACAATATGTAAAAATCAAACAGGATGTAGATTTTTACAAAGAAAAATAGATGAAAACCCAAAAATATCAAGTGAATTAATTTATCCTATAATATCAGATAAAATAAGAGAATTAACTCTTGATTCTTTTGGAAATTATTTTATTCAAAAAATAATAGAACAATTAACAATAAATCAAATAAAAGAAATATTAAATGATCAAATTTCAGAAAATTTTTTAGAAATATGTTTAAATCCACATGGAACAAGAGTAATACAAAAATTATTAGAAAGAGTTTATAATAATCAATGTTTATTAAATATATTTCATAACTTATTAATACCAAACTTATTAGAAATTGTGTTAAATCCAAATTCAACTCATATAATAATAAAATATATTAGTTTAGTAAAATATCCAAATAATGAAACAGTAGTAAATTTTATAAAACAAAACTTATTTAGTGTAGCAACACATAAACATTCATGTTGTACATTACAAAAAGTAATTGAAAGCGTAGATCCAAATCAAAAAAAAATGTTATTAATATCCTTAGCTCAAATATCAAATATGTTATTCAATGATCAATATGGAAATTATGCTGCACAATTTGCTTTATCATTAGATGATAAAGAAGCTAATAAAATTATAGTTAGAAATTATATAATTGATTTTAAAAATAATACAAGTCATAAATTTTCTTCAAATGTATTTGAAAAGTGTTTACAACATTGTGATTTTGATACAAAACAAATGATAATAAAAAGATTATGTAATTATGAAAATGTAAGATCATTATTATATGATATGTATGGTAATTATGTTTTACAACAAACTATGATGGCATCCAATGAACCTTATAGAAGTATGTATATTCAATTGGTAGCTCCTTTACTTGATGGTTTAAGAGTTTTACCTTTTGGAAATATTGTTATTCATAAAATAATGACCAATTTCCCAGAAATTATGAATTATATTAATATTAATTTTAATAGAAATAATTATTATCAAAATATGAATAATTTGGGAATGGGATTTAATAATATTAATCATATGAATTATATGAATATGAATCAAATTAATATGAGGTTTAATAATCAAAAATGAAATAAGTTTAAATTATTTTGACACATTATTAATTATAATTATATGTTTAAAAAAAGGTTCTTTAATTTATCAAAGATTAATATCTATTTTTTTATTTTATAGTATATTAGTAATTTAACTTTTTATATTAATATATTTATACAAATCTAATATACTTATCGTATTTTAACTAATAAAAGAAAAAATTTCGTTAATTTATAAGCTTACTTTTCATATATCTTTTATATTTTTTAGAAATATTTTTTCCCCTTTCTAAATCTTTAATTTTTTTATTGAGTTTAAAGTTTTTGTTTTCTCTTCCTCTATATAATATATTATTTTTTTATTGTTATTTTTTTACTTTAGTTATTATCATTTGAAAGTATGTTTTTATTTGAATAATGCATAGAACCATCAAGAATTTATAGTTCTTTTTAATATAAATTCATTATTTTGAGCATTGAAACTAAAAGTTTGTTTTATATTCTTATTAAAAGAATTGTTTTCAATTCATTTCCTAAAAATGCATTTTGAGATGGATTTTTATTAAAGGAAATTTTACTTTTTTGAGATTTTTTATTTTAATCAAATCATAAATAAGATAAGGTATATTCGAAATTTTTTTATTCTTATTAATTTCATTGGGTTTATTTTTATTTCTTAATGGTTCATTTTTTGATAAAAAAATTAAATTATTTTTTTATTATTTATGACGAACAACAAAATTAAAAAAAATGTAAATTAATTGAAAACTGAAATATAATTATTTAAAATATTATAATATAAAATGAAAAGTTCTAACGGTAAAATTGAAACAATTAAAACAAAAGAAAATTTATCTCAAATTTTAGGAAATGAAAATTTAAATAATCCCTCAAAAATAATAAACGACTCTGATCAAATAAAAAAACCATTACATAAAAATAGTATTAAATGTTTAAATTATTGTACTCTTTATACTTTAAATCTTACAATAAAGCAAAATAAATCAAATATTGGTTATCAATTTAATAATAATAAAATTGCATATTTTTGCCAAAATATATCAAGTTCAAAAGTTTTTTCTTTTTTAAAACAAAAAGAAGAATTAGAAGGAGTAAATATTAATAAATTTAATTTGAAACAAATATTTGTTTGTGATAATAACAAAAAATTTCTATCCCAAAATTTATCATTCCCTATTGAAAATTTAAATCAAATTAATAATGAAATTAAAATTTGGGAAGATCCTTCAGTATTATTATTATCAAGTGATAATAGGAATTCATCATGTATTTTATTAGAATTTGATTTAGATAGTTGTAAAGAGCAAAATAAATATTTTAGAGAAATTAATAAAAGTTTTATTGATAGAGAAATCAAGTGTACTCTAAATGGAACCGTTCATGAAAAAGAATTATTAAAAAATGATATTACTTTTTCAATAGATTCAAAACAATTAATTAAATCAATTGAGAAGAGAATAAGAGATTATAAAAAAAATTATTTAAATACTCTGAATAAAAGACTATTTCAATATAAATATTCATTTATTACTCCTTTAATTGATCTGCCAAATATAGGAATAATAATATCAACTAATAATAAAAAAGATTTATCAAACATTGATGATCTTCAAATAAATTTTAATTCAATAATATCAAAAAAATTCTTATTATTGAAATTATTAGTGGCCATAGATATTCCAAATTATATTTCAAAACAAATAAGACTTTCAGATGATATAATGAGTAATAGTAATTTATCTCATTCATCAAAAGAAGTGAAAACTTTTAGCATGAATAGTGAAGGAGATTCATTAAATAATTTTAATTTATTAAACACTCAATTAAGTGTTAATTCATCTCCTAAAAAATCTTCCCTTAATAATTCCTATAATGAAGAAAAGATTAAATTAAATAATAGTTATACTTCAATCCCTTATTTTCATAATAACATTAATAATAAATATTATAGTCAAAATCCTCATAAAGGGAAATATAATCAATACCGTTATAATAAAAATTTAAGACATAGTTGTTTTATTCCAAAAAAACAAAAAAATTATATTGATTTCATGGATATTAGAAAAGAAAAAAGTAATCATGAAATTAAAATTAAGCAAATATTTATCAATAAAAATAATAAATTTTCAAATGAAATTTTTAATAAATTTAAAACAAAATCAAATTATCTTTCAAATTATCTTATATTTAAAAAAACAGTAAAAATGCACTTTTCAAATAAAAAAAATCTTAGATATATGACTTTAGAATTATTTTTTAAAATTTTTGAAAGAATAAGTTCTTTTGGTCTTCCACTTCCGTTAATAAATGAAAAAGGGAATTATAATCAAGTAAATTATTCACCTTCATTATCATCATTAATATTATATATTCAAAATATAGAATTATATGAATTTTTTTTAAATTCAATAAACAATTCACATCATTTAAGTTCAATATCAACTCAAAGTAATAATAGTGAAGATAATAACAATAATAATAATATTTATAATAGTAATAATAATGGAAATTCAATAAATAATATAATTCAATTTAATGATTTTTATTCTGAAAATACAAAAATTTCTTTATTAAGTCAAACAGTTATAATAGAATTCAATGAAACAAAACCTCCTTTTTTAAGAGAATCATTATATGAAAAAATAAATAGGATTTTATATCCAATTAAAAATTCTAATATTAAAGTAAAATTATCTGAAATTGATTTAGAAAAAAGTTTCTTTGTGATATCTTGGAATCCAACTAATTCATTTCAAAATCAAACTTCTTTTTTAACTTATTATACTTTTAATTCAAATTTGATTGGAATTTTACCAATTAAATTAGAAGCAAGTAAATGGTTAGGAAGAATTTGTTTAAGTGAAAATGAAACTTTATTTATAGGAGGAAATGAATTAAAGGAAAATATAACTAAAATTGAAAATTTCTTATCTAATTATTCTTTTTATGACAATCAACAAAATTTACCTAATGTCTATTCTTCTGATTATGAATTTTATTTAAAAAATAAATTTATTGTTCCTAAATAAAAATTTATTTTTGTGATATTTAAGTTAAAAAAATGTATATTTAGAGTAATTTTTGAATATTGTATAATATTTTATTTATTTTTATAAATAAAATTCATTTTAATTTATTCTCTTTTTATCAAATTATATAATAATAAGAATTATTCAAATCAATTCCCATAAAAAAGACAATTGAAAAACTCAATCAAAAAAACAAAGTAAAATAAAATTAAATTATATATAAATAAATAATACAAAAAAATAAATATAAAGAAAGAAAACCAAAAAAAAACTTTATTAAAATAAATTAATACTTTCCCACTGAAAATCAGGTACCAATTTCTTAACATCATCAATAACCAAACTAACTTTTTTTTGAGTTTCTTCAACTAAAGAATCAATTTCAGCTAATTTAATTCCAATTTCATTTTGATCACTAATAAGTTCAACTAACTGATTATCTTTACTGAAACCAATTTTAAAAGATCCATCTTTTTTAATATATTTCCCTAACTTACTTTTAACTCCATTTTCAAAAAAACCTTCATATTTTCTTCCATTTAATTCTTTATAAATTCCAAAATTCCATTTTTTATCATCTTTATATTCTCCTCTATATTCTTTTCCATCTTTCCAAATAAACAATCCAAATCCACTTAATTTAGAATATCTCCATCCTCCAATATATATTCTTCCATCTCCCCAATCATATATACCTAAACCATGAATTTTATTATCTTTCCATTGTCCATGATAAAAACTTCCATCTTTCCATTTATATTTCCCAATCCCATCTTTTTTCCCCATTTCATATTGTCCTTCATAATAAGAACCATCTCCCCATGTTTCTTTCCCTTGTCCACTTTGACAATCATCAAGAAAATTACCATAATAATCATATCCACTTTCAATATAATGTAATTCTCCAAAACCATTTAATTTATTATACATAAATTTTCCTTTCATATAATCTCCATTAGGATAAGTTAAAAGTCCTTGTCCTTCACCGAATCCATAACTCCATTCACCATCATATGTAACTCCATCTTCCCATGTCATTTTACCTTTCCCATGACGAAATCCTCCTAACCATTCTCCAGAATATAATGCATGAGATTTATATTTATATGTTGATTTACGATATTTTAAATTTGATAATAATGCTCCACTTAATGTCTCTTTTTGTTCTGAATATTTAAAATATTGTTGATCTGAATTGTGCTTTAATTCTAATAGTTTTTTTACTTCTTTACGATATTTATATGCAAGAAAATGGGATTTTAATAAATTGTATTTTGAATATAATTCAGGGTTTTTGTTTATTAATTCTTTAAATGTTGCTAGTTTAGATTCACTTCTCTTTTTTTCTAAATTTTCTTGACGAGTATTTTGACTTTTACTAAATCCTTTTTGGATTATTAATGTTTGGTCTTGCTCATCTGAGTTTTTATTACAACTACATTCTGTTCCCATTTTTTATTTGATGTTTTTTTTATTTAAACATTGTGAAAATATTTTTTTATTTTTTAAATTTTATTTAATTAAAATAAAATAAAAATAAAAAAAAAATAAAAATAAAAAATGCAACCCCAAAAAAAAAATTTAGAAACACAGAAACTAAACGAAACATACACACTACTTTTATCTAAAAAATTGGGAGAAGGAGCATTTGGAAAAATATATGAATGTCAAAACATAAAAAATAAACAAACATATGCTGCAAAAATAGAATATCACTCTGCTCCAAATCCTCAATTATATCAAGAAAGTAAAATAATGACAGAAATGAAAGGTAAATTAGGATTTCCAACATGTTATCAAGTAATATATTTGAAACAAGAATTAGTAATGGTAACTGATCTTCTTGGTCCAAATATTCAAGATATAATGGATAATATTGAAGGAAAAAAATTCACAATGAAATCAACATTAATATTAACTGAACAAATGTTAAAAAGATTAAGAGATTTACATGAAAAAGGAATAATTCATAGAGATATGAAACCAGAAAATTTTGTTATTGGAAAAGGAAAAAATGAGAAATTAATATATATGATTGATTTTGGTTTATCTCGTCATTATTTAATTGAAAAAACACAACAACATATTCCTATGAAAAGTGATAGAGCAATTGTTGGTACTTTAAGATATATTTCTATGAATTGTCATGAAGATTTAGAAGTTAGTAGAAGAGATGATTTAGAATCTTTAGCTTATATGATGATTCATTTTGTTATTGGAGAATTACCTTGGATGGGAATTAAAGCTAAATCTCTTGGGGAAAAATATAAAAGAGTCTATGAAAAAAAACAAGAAACTGTTCCTGATGACATTTGCAAAATTTTACCTGATGAAATGAAAAGTTTTCTTCAACATATTTTAAATTTGGAATTTGAGGAAAAACCTAATTATGATTATTTAGAAGGGTTGATTAAAAGTTTGAAAAGTAAATATGGGTTTAAAAATGATGATAATTTTGAATGGCTTGATCCTAGTATTAAAGGGGATTTATATATTAAAATTAGTCAAAATAAGAATGAGAAACATAATAGTTCTGCTATGAATAATTTTGTTTTAGAAGATAATAAAGAAGATGATAATAATATTATTTTTCCTAAGAAAGCTAAAACAGAAGATATTGATACTAAAAATGATTTAAGACAAAGTAATGATAAAGGAGATAATAAAGGGAAAAATAATCTAAATAATTTGAATAGGAGTCAAAATGTTAATAGTAATGTTAATAAGAATGATGATAAAAAAAATAAAAATGATAATGAACTTAATCAAGGAAATAATAATGATAAAAATGCCAAAAGTAATTATAAAAGTTTTAGAACTGATTTAAGAAGAAGAAAATGAAAATATTGTTTTATATATATAAATAATAATTTGTTTTTTAAGGAGCAATTTAATTTATTTATTTATTTGAAATTAATTTATCTTGAATAACGTAAAAATATATCAATCTTATTATTATTAATTCCTTTTTTTTTCTTATTTAAACACAAATTTTTATTATTTAAATTTATTACTAAATTAATATTTTTATCTCTTTTATTCGAAGCTAGGAATTAAATTATAATTCAATATACTTTAAATTTATGGAGATTTTTTTCATAGTAATAGAATAATCTAAAAAGTTTCGTTTTTCTTAAATCATAATTTCTTCTTTATTAACATAAGGGTTTCTTGATTCTATTCTAATTTTTTTAATATAAAATTCTTTTATTAATTTTTTGTTTGGATTTTTTAATTATTTATCATTCAGAAACTCTAATAAGATTTATAAATTGAATTAATCTTTTTGCTTTTCTTTGTCAAATTTTGAATGATGTAAAATCTCGGTAAGACTGCATTTAAAAATGAAATTTAAATTATATTTCATTTTAAAAAAAACTAAATCATAACAAATTTTATTGTTATTTTATTATTAAAATTTAAAAAATTGATTTCACAAATTAAATTCATAAAATTTATTTTTTTAAATATTAAATAAAAATGTATGTGGAAATTATAAATCAATCTATTTATTATTTTCAATTACCAAAAATAAATGATTTAAAAATATTTTCTCAATTTGATAAAAAAAAAAAATTGCTAATATATGATAAATAATATAATTTAATTTATATTAAGATATATGAAAAATAAAGTAAAATAATGTATTTGTTAATAAAAAATAAATTCTAAATCTATTTTTTTTTAATTAAAAATCGATAATATGAGTTCTCCAAAAAAAAGCGTATTAATAAATGATATTTATCCACTTAAAAATTTGAACACACATAAAAAAAGATTAATAGTGGCATCAACAGTTATATATAAACTTAATTCTTCAAATAAAAAAAAAGATGGTCATAGAAGAAGTTTAAGTCAAATTATAATTCCAGAAATGAATCAAAATTTTAATGATGAATCAAATCAAAACCCAATTATAGATGACCCAATTGATCAAACAAAATCAAATTCTAAAAATGAGAAAAATAATATATCTCGAAGTTTAAAGAAAAACAGAAATAAAAAAAATCTAAATAAATCAACAAGTTTTAGTAATATGGAGAGAGCATATATAAAATATAACAAAAAATATGTTAAAATAAATAGGAATGCATCTTGGAGAAATAATGTTATTCAATTGGAAAAATTTTCATTAAATCAATTAAAAAAGCCTTATGAAAGCTTTATAAAAGAAAATTACGATATGAAAAAAATTATTTTAATTCAATCTTTTTTTAGAATGTACAATTTTAGAAAGCTCTTGTATTCTGATTTAATGAAATATTATACAAGAGCTACTGCTTGTAAAAAACTAAACAATATATTATTTGTAAATATCAAAAATCTCGTGTTTAGAGTTTTACATTTGATAAGTAAATTTAAAAAACATAAATATTTTATAAATAAAAAAGAATATGATTTATTAATGGAGTTACATAAAAATAATATTTTCTGTATTAAGGATTTAGTAAATTATTTTAATGATTTATTAAAAAAAACACCAATTATCCTTAATAAAAATGATTTTTCTAATAATCAAAATGATAATTTAAATGAAAAAAAAATTTTAAGTGATTTCGAGGATTCAAATATTTCAGATATTTCAAAAAATTCAGAAAATCATATTTTTAATTCTTAAATTTGAATATATTGAAAAAAATGTTATATAAAAAAATGGTAATTGTTAAAATTATGTGTTTAAATTTAATATATTTTTCTAAAAAAATTAATTTCATTTATATTTATATAATAATTATAAATAAAAAAATCATTTCCAAAAATTTATCCAATAAAACTATTTGGATCAGATGCTTTTTTTAAAGTATTTATCTTAAACCTTTTACTAATTAAAGCAAGGGATTTAAAATCTAAATTGAATTGTCCTTTACCTAATGAATCAACATTAATTGTATTTTCTTTCTTTTCATTTTTTTCATTTAAATTTTTATTTTGAAAATATATATTTTTAATATTTTTAGTACTATTTGAATGATTTTCCTTTTTCTTGTTTTCGAATACTTGCATTTGTTTTCCTATTATTATACTTTTTGAAGTATTAATTTTTTTATTACCTGACTTAGGAGAATTAATTATATTATTTATTTTTTTTTGATAAACACTAATTGAATTTATTGAAGAAGAATTTTGGATTGTTGAAAAATCACTTGAATTCATAAGAGATATGAATTTATAATTATTATTTAATATTTTTTTTTGAGAATTTAATAAATAAGACTTTAATAATTTTGTTTTATCATTTGTATATAAAATACTATTTTTATTTTCCTTTTTTTCTGTGTATAAAATTTTATTTTTAAATTTTGGTTTAATTTTCATTTTTGTTTTTTCAAAAACTTCTAACGCTAAATTATAAGGTAATTTAAATATATAATCTTTAATATCTCCAAATATTGTTTTTTGTAATAAATCTTTTGCAGATTCAGAAAAATCATCATTTACAGAATTATTCAACATTATAATTTTTAAACAATCATAACAAGTTATAATATTTATATTATATTTTAATAGTTTTAAGCATAAAATTTCCATTTCAACAATTTCTTCATTTTTATAATGAGAATATTTATTTGAATTTAATTTTTTTAATTCTTCAATTGTAATCATAGTAATTTGCCTTCCAATACTTTTAATACTAATAAAAAAAATGGTTAAAATCATTAAATCAATGTCTTTAATTATATTATTATTTCCACAATTGTATAAAATTATGTCATGAAAAATTAATGTTTGATAAAGTAAGGATTCTTTATTTTTAAAATTTGAATTTTTACATAAATTATAAATTAAATCAATATTATTTCTTCGACGTTGATTATCAGAATATTTTATAAATATTTTATTTGTTGATGAACTTATGTTTATTGGAAATGTTGGTTTGGCTAAATTTTTTATTATTCCTTTTGATAAATCAAATTCCATTTCCAAATATTTTATTTTAAATTAATAAAATTCCTTTATTTATTCATATTTTGAATAATAAATTTATTTAAATCTTTCTGATTTAAACAATTTCATTTTTTATATTATAAATTTAAATTTAAAGAATGAATAAAGTCCTATTAAAAAATTTTTACATATTTTATTAAGAAAAATTTGAAAGATTGTTCTTTTTAATTTTTATGAAAATACTAATTAAATTATTATTTCTTTTTTTAGGTTTTTTCAAATTTTATATTTAAATGTTTTTTTTTCAATAACCATTTTTAAATTAAGAAATATTTCATTTTCAATAACCATAATCACAATTTATCATTATAATTAATATCAACTATTAATATAAATGTAAAATCTCTAAATTTTAATTAGAAATATCCAAAAACTATCTTTTTTCTTTAAAAAGATTGATGATTTAAATATTATTTTCATTATTTTTTTATTTAATATCTAACTTAAAAATAATAATTTTTATTTAAACATTATTAATGTCTTTAATGATTTTATCTATTATAAAACATATAAAATATGTTTATTTCTTTATTATTCTTTATTTTTTAATAATTTAACTATATCTTAAACCATTTAATAATGAAGAATTATCTTTAAAATTTATATTTTTTTTATTTTTCCATAAAAAAATATTAAAAAAAAAAATAATTTTACAATTTATTTAATAAAATGGTGTTTATTATTGTAATTAAAATATTATTTTAATTATAATATTATAGAATAAAAATTTATAAAACCCAAAAATGAAAAATCATTAAATAAATAAAAACCTCCAAATATAATAAATTCCTAATTTACCATTCAAATTTATTAATATATTTCTCAGCTAATTGTTCAATATTAAATCTTTTATCTTGTTTTTTTTCTAAACAATCTTTCATAATTGAATAAAGAACAGAACTTTTGGTATTATAAATTCCATCAACTTCTCCAAGATCTCGAATATAATTAAAATCACTAATAATATTATTGGAATAATAAGAAACAGGTTCAGAAATAATACTATTTTTAATTTCTTCTTTCCCTCCTTTTTCAAAAGGTAATTCTCCATAAATTATATAAAATAGAGTAATTCCTACAGCCCAAATATCAACTTTAAAATTATATTTCATATGTTTAATTAATTCAGGAGCTTTAAAACATAATGAACCATAAGGATCTTCTGAAAATTCAAATTTTCCTAAAATTCTACTTAATCCAAAATCTACAATTTTAACTGAATTTTTAGGAGTTCCTTTTGTATCATCTAGATAATCTTCACTTACCATTATATTTGCTGATTTTATATCTCTATGAATTATTCCATATTTATGTAAACATTGAACTCCTTTTAATATTTGAAATGTAATATTTAATAAATTGTTTAAGGAGTTTATATTTTGATTATATTCATTTGATTTCATATAGGTTTTTAAATCACTTCCTTTTACATATTCAAATACAAAAAAAATTTTAGTTTCACTTTCGTATCTTTGTATGGTTTTTATTACATTTTCATTTTTGATATTATGTAAACAATTAAATATTGTACTTTCCCATCTATTTATTTTATATTCTTCTTCAGTTGGATTACACTTTAAAACTATTTTAATTGCAAATAATTTTTTATCTTTTAATCTTTCTGCTAAAAATACATGTCCAAATTTACCTTTTCCTAATTCACATTTAAAAGAAAAATATTCGTTAATATCTTTATGATGAATATTCTTATTAAACCATTGAAAAAATTTATCTGTATCATCTTCATTTTCACATATGAAAGAATATTGTTTATCAAAATTATGTAAAGTACTTGAAAAAGTTAATAAAGTTAAATTGTCAATTGTATGTTTTTTGGCAAAAAGAGAAAATATAGGAATTATTTTTTTGAATAAATATGAATTTCCACTTTTTTTAAAGTAAAAAATATAATAATTCACTAAAACAAGTTTTATTTTTTTATCTAATTTTTTCCCTTGTTTAAACTTATAAACAGTAATTTCTTTTTTATTTCCATTTTGATATATATTTCTATATGATGTTTCAATAGAAGAAGAACCTTTTTTATCCAAACACATTTCTAAATTATTTGTATAAGCATTAGCTTTACTAAATATTGAAATTCCAGAATTTCTTAATTTATTTTCATGAGGATTTAAAGTAATAGCAAATTTATCATTAACTCTTTTAGTACTTTGAATATCACTAAATAATTTAGGTTCAAGTTCTTTAGGTTTAGATAAACTTTGTAGACAATCTTGCATATCAATTTCAAAATTATTTAAATCTTCAAAATCATCAAAAGATTCTTCAGATGTACTATCATAAGCTCTATATTCATCAAAATCTAATAATTTTACTTTTTGAATATATTTTAATAATTTTTGGGAAATTTGATATTCAAATAAACTATTATTTGACGAATTTTCTGAATAATTATCTATTTTTACATTATTATTTTCAAATTTTTCATAATTCATAGATTCTTTATATTGTCTCAATTCAGAATCTTTAATTAATGTTGTGTAATTATTTATAAAAATAATCATTAATACAAATATATCTGCATTTTTACTTAATAAATTTATATATTCTTCTCTTTTTATCGAACTGTTACTTCCAAAAAAATTATTAATAACATCTTCAAGAAAATAAATTGAATTAGTTGTGTTTTCAATTAAATGAAAATGAGCTAAAATTAAAAAAACATCATCTTTTTGAATATAATTATTTTTATTAAAATCAAATACATCAAAAACAAATTGTGCTTTGTCTTCAATAGGAGCAAAAAATATTTCATAAATTCCTTGAGAAAAATCATCTAAAGATAATTGTTTTGCTTCTCCTGTTAAGGCAGAAAATATTTTATCACTAATTATCATTGGCAGATTAATAACTTCATTAAAAGTATATGAATCAAAAACAGAATTACATCTTTTATATATAGTTGCATAAATTTCTGTTAAAAAATTTACAATAATTGTTTTATTATTAGTAAATTTATAAGGATATAAGTAATTTTTTATATAATCAATTTGCTCTTGTGGAAGAGACATTTTATAATTAATTTATTTTTACTATCATTTTTTAAATATAAATTTATATATTATTAATAAAATATGAATAAACTTTCAAAAGATGAATTAGTTAATTCTTTAATTGCTTCTATGGAATCTATTAATCGACAAGTTGATAAAGAAAGAAAAGAAAGAAAAATAGAAAAAGAAAAGTTTTTAAATAATATTAAAGATTTAGAAAAAAAAATTGAAGAATTAAATTTAGACATTCAAAACAATGAGAATAAATATAATAAAGAATTAAATGAAGAAAAACAAAAATATAATGAATTATTAGAAGATTTAAAAATTGAAAATGAAAAATTAAAAGAAGAAATTAAACAATTAAATAAAGAAAAAGAAGATTTATTAGAAAAAACAAAAAAAGAAAAAGAAGATTTAATAGAAACATCAAAAAAAGAAAAAGAAGAATTATTAAAAAATATTGAACAAGAAAAAATAAAATTAGAAGAAGAACAAAAAAAGAGTTTAGAAAATTTAAAAGAAGAAAAATTAAAAATGGAACAAGAAAATAAAAAACAATTAGAATTAATACAAAAAAAAAGAGAAGAAGAAGAAAAAAAATTAAAAGAAGATTTAGAAAGAGAAAAAATGAAAATAAAAAAAGAAATAGACAAAGAAAAATTACCAACAATTGATCATGAGACATCAAAATTATTAATTGATATAGTTTATAATCATATATTTAAAATATTAAATGGACAATATTATATAAGCATTTTTGATTATATTGAACAAAGTGCTCAAAATTTTGAATTATTAGATTTTTTTTCCCAATTAAATGCTTTTGATAATTTTTCCATCGATGATAATTTATTTAAATTTTTTAATAATTTCCAAAGTTATATTAATATTAAAGGTGATAATTCTAATTTAGAAGATTTTCTTTCACAAAAAAGTTTTAAATTTTTTGAAAATAAACCTAATCTTGAATTATTGAAAAAAATTTCTAAATTAAATATTGGGAATGATAAGAATATGTTAGAAATTTATAAAGAGAAAAGAGATAATTTTATGAAATCATTATCATTATCTTTTGATTTACTTAAAAGTAAATTTCAAAAAAGTATGATTTATACTAACAGTAGTGATAAACCTAATTTTTTAAGAATAGATAAACCAAATTTAAAAGAAATTACTATTAATATGAATGAAATAAATATATTTAAATTTTATCCTTTGTTCAAATACCAATTAGTAAATATAATATATAATATTCCTTCATTAACCATAATAACTTCATCACCTCATTTAATAATTATTTATGATATAATATTATATTGTGAAAAATTAACTGAATTAAATTTAATTTGTTCTTTTGATGAAAATGCAGAAGAAAATTCACAAAATAATATTTCAATTGTGGGAGAAACAATTCCAAAAATTATAAATAGCTTAAAAAAATTAACTTCTTTTTCAATTCAAAATATTCCACTTGAAGGAAATGTTATAAACAGTTTAAGAGACGCTTTAATGTATAGTAATATATCAAGTTTAGGTTTAAGTTACACAAAAATACCACAAACTAAATTTGATGATTTTTCACAATATTTTAAAAACAATAAAATTTTAACTGAATTAGATTTGTCAGGATATAATTTTAATATTTTATCAACATTAAATAACTCATTATTTTTAAGTGAAAATAATATAACTTCTTTAACTTTATCAGACAATAAATTTGTTGATGAAGATTTTCAATTAATTACAGATATATTAACAAAAAATCCAAAAATTAAAAAATTAAATATTTCAAAAAATACTTTAACTCAAAAATCTTGTAATATTTTAGGAGTATTTTTAAATAAATCTACAACAATAGAAGATTTAAATATAAGTTCATGTGGATTAACAGGGGAAAATATTGCTTTATTAGTAAATTCAAAAGGTTGTTTAATTTTCAAAACTCTTATTTTAGATAACAATAATATTGGAGATATTGGTTTAGTTATGATTAGTAATTATATTAAAAATTCTACAAATTTAAATACAATATCTTTAAAAAATATTTCTGGTTCTGATATGGGATTTAATCCTATTATAACTAATGTTTTAATTACTAAATCTCCTATTAAAAATATTCATTTTGAAAAAAATAAATTAATAACAGAAAATCTTATTAAAGAAATAATTAAAAATTCTGAAAAATATGATGAAAAAGAAATTCAATTTATGATTAGTTCTACTTGTGTTAAAGATAAGAGTTTATCTTCTTATAAATGTTTAAAATTAATAAAATAATATTATTTATTTAATTTAAAAAATTTCAATTTTTAATTAAAAATAATATTAATATCAAAAATTTAAGTTAAGAGTTTTAGAATTTATTTTTTGATGAGTTGAAAAATAACCATTATTATTTCTTTGATTTCTTCCGTTTTTGATCATAAAATTATCAATTACTTTATCTCTAGCATCTTTAATGTAAATTTTATTATTTTTATTATTTAAGGATTTTAAGGATGCAGGAGCATTATATTTATAAACTGAATAACTACTCTTATTATTGGAAAATAAATTATTTATATGATTTAAAGAATTTGAAGATAAATTTCCTTTTGAAAAATTTGAATATCTTCCTTGATTCAATTGTTCATTATATTTTAAATGATTATTTTTTTCAAAATTAATTATATTTTTATTTCTGACTTTTTCTAAAAAAGGATTTTCAATTTGCATTTCTGAGGTAAAAGCAGAAATTTTTTTTAATAAACTTCCATTATTAGTATAATTTCTATATACATCTTTTTTATTACTTTTGGAAATATTATTTAATAAATCATTATTAGCATTTAATAAGTCATTGAAGCTTTTTTTTCTTTTTTGTTCACTTATTTTTGAAAAATATTCATCATAATCAAAATCTTGATTTTTAAATACTTTTTTTTTATTTAAAGTAGTGTTAATATCATCAAATAAAGTTTTTCTATTTGTATTTCTTTGAATATTTATTCCATAATCATTTAAAGATTTATTTAATATTTCTTTTATGTTATCTCTTTTATTGTTTCTGTGAATGGAAAAAGAATTGTTTAATTGATATTTTGGTGAAGAAGATGAAGTTTGAATTCTTCTTCTTAAAAAAGTATTTTCATCTGAAAAAATATTATTTTGAGATTTTCTTTTTGTATTTTCTGAAAAACTAGAATTAAATAAATCCTTTAACTTATTTTTAAATTTGGTATTCATTTTTTTTAAATTTTTCTTTTTGAATAAATGATATTTTCTAAATATGATAATCAATATAATTTTTTAAAATATCTAAGAAAAGCTAAAGAAATTATTTTTAAAGACTTTTATGATGGAAAAGATTTATTTAAAAGAGCTAAAATCCAAACTTATACAAATAAAAAATTAGAAGAGAAAGAAAAGAAACGAACTTTATTAAATGATCAGACACCTAAATTAAATAGAAGTTGTTTAATCAATTCTTCAAAAATGCCTTTCCCTAAAATACAATCTTATAAAGAAGAATATTCAAAAAAAATGAAAAGGAAATCGGTGAACAATAATATTGATTTGTCTTCAAAGGCAAAAAATAAAAAACATTTTTCTAAAGTTCAAATAATGACAAAAAAAAACCAAATTAAAAAAATGAATTATAAAAGAAGTAATTCTGCTTGTAATAAATATGATAACAATCAATTAGAATTAATTTTATTTGGTAAAAAACTATCATATTTAAAGAAGAATAACGAAAAATCATATTTAAATATTATAGAATCTTTCTTAAACTCCTCAATTTCACCAATACAAAAAAGTCTAAATAAATCAAAATCCCCAATAAATTCATCTAAAGATTATAAAAAATCTATTCGGAAAATAAAACTAGTAAAAATCCAAAAAAAACAAAATTAAATATTCTTTTATAAAATGTATTAAATAAATAACAAAAACAAAAAATTGAAATCAACAAAAAAAAATAAATTATTTTAAAAAAATGGAAAATTTTAAAATTATTGCAAAAATAGGGGAAGGAGCCTATAGTACAGTATATACTGTTCGTAGAATAGAAGACAATCAATTATATGCATTAAAAAAAGTCAAAATAAAACAATTAAGTAAAAAAGAAAAGCAAAATGCTTTAAATGAAATTAGAATATTAGCAAGTATAAAAAGTCCATTTATAATAAGTTATAAAGAATCATTTGTTGATGAATTAGATCAAACTTTATGTATTGTAATGGAATATGCAGATGAAGGTGATTTATTTCAAAAAATAACATTATACCAAAAATTAAAAACTTCCTTTGATGAAGCAGATATATGGAGAATATTTATTCAAATAACAAAAGGTTTAAATGACTTACATGAATATAAAATATTACATAGAGATTTAAAAAGTGCAAATGTATTTTTGTTTAGAAATGGTTCAGCTAAATTAGGTGATTTAAACGTATCTAAAATAACATATAGAGGTTTAGGTTGTACTCAAACAGGGACACCATATTATGCAAGTCCTGAAGTTTGGAAAGATAATCCATATGATTTAAAAAGTGATATATGGAGCTTAGGTTGTATAACTTATGAAATGGCTATGCTTAAAACACCTTTTAGAAGTAATACTATGGAAGGTTTATTTCAAAAAATCATTAAAGGAGATTATCCTAGATTAATTAAAAAATATAGTGAAGATTTAAATTATGTTATTAGTACTATGATTAGAGTTCATAGTAAAGAAAGGCCTACTACAGGAGAGATTTTAGAAATGGAGGAAGTACAGAAAAAAAACGAAGAATATGATATTTTCAAAAAGTTTGGATATAACAATGAAGAGAATAAGAATAATAATAATATTAAGGAATTAAAAAGAGAACTAAAGGGTGAGGAAGATAAGGAGGATATTAAAGTTGTTATTGATACAATTAAAATACCTAATAAATTTATTTTACTTAATTCTAATTTGCCTAAAGCAAGATATGATAATAATAATCAAGATATTAAAAATAATACTAATAAAGAAAGTAAAAAAGTTATTTCCAGTAATAAAAAGTTGGAAGAACTTCCTAAATTAGATATTAAAAATAGAATTGCTTATAAAAAAAAAGAAAATTTAAAAAAATTTAAAATGAAAATAAAAGAATCAAATAATGGTGGAAAAAATGAAATGAAAAAAATTAGATTGAAAAATAAAAAATTAGATTCTTCTCTTTATAGATCAATTGATATGAAGTTAATCCAAGAGTAAAATTTTTTAAATAATTTTTTTTAGAGAAAAAGAATTTGAATTTTCAAAAAGTATAAATAAAATGAAAGATGTTAGATTATTATATAAAGGGTATATTCCTGATATTATAAAGAAAAAAAATACAAATAATACAATAAGTGAACAATCAATATATGGAAATTTAAATTATTCAATAGACAGAGAATTACTTAGAATTCCATTTAAACATATAAATCATTCATCAAATAAAATAAAAAGAAAATCTAAAAGAAAATCAGAATAAGAAAAAATGTGAATTCTTTAAATATATATAAATTATTATTGATAATTTTGAAGGTAATTTTTTATATAAGAATTATAAAAAAATACAAAATCTTTTAAATTTAAATTCAAATGATAAACAATAATATATATATTTAAAATTTAATATTAATTTAATATATTATAAAAAAATATTTAATATTTTGTTAAGTTTTGAATTTCTTTTTCCTTTTTGAAAAATAACATTATATATTTAACATTTCTCTTTTCAAAATTAAACTTTTCTTGATATAAATATTATTTCTTTAGATTAATTTCAAATATTATTAAATAATTCAAATACAAAAAGATTATTAAGAGTATACAATAAATAATAAAATATTTTTTAATTTTTTAAATATATTTCTTAAAGTCATGAATGTGATGAATATAAAGGATTATCAATCAAGAGATAATATAAAAATTATAGAAAATGAAAAGAATCAATTTAATAGCAATTATGAAAATAATAATCTGGAATTTGATAATGGAAATTTTCAAAATAAAATTAATAAATCTTATGAATTAAAACCTAAATATCGATTAAATTTTTCTAAAATAATAAAACATTGCAAAACTGAAATTAAAAATAAGAGTGAATATCAGAATATTGAATTTAAATGTAATATTTGTATAAATTCAACTTATATTGATATTGCAAATAAAATCAAAGCAATCTCATTATTAACTTTAACTAATAATGATACAAATTTTAATTATTTTTATTACCTTAATAATAAAATTATAAACTATTATAATCAAAATAATGAAATTGCAAATTTTATTTTTATTAAAACAATTTTAAAAGCTTCCAAAAATTTACTTTCTCAAAACAATTATTTTTATGCCTTTTTTTTATATAAAATAGTTAAACAAATATCTCAAAAATCAAAAATAGATAATAATTCACAAAATAATTTAACTAATTTATATTATGAAATACAAGAATCAATATATGATTATATTGCAATAAAACAAAGCCTATTAATGAATTTAGACAATAGTGAAATGGAAAAAATTGATTTGGTTAAACAATTAATTGATAATATTGGAAAAGAAAAATATAAAAATGATACTCTTTATTATGTAATCAATGGAAAATGGATACAAAAAGCAAAAATATTTTTTGATGAATATGATAGAATAAAAAACAAAAAAGATAATGAAATAAATAATTTTTTACAAGAATCATTTGATAAAGATAAAATGTATGAAAAGTATGTTGAAAAAGATATAAATGAAAATATTAAAATAATTTTCCCAGGACCAATAAATAATTACGAAATAACATTTTTTAATGATTTTTGGGAAGATAATTCTCCTAATCATATACAAGATAATTATTATATTAAAAAGAATTTAATATTGAATAAAGATTACTATTTAATAAATCAACAAATATGGAATAATATAAATCAATTATTTGAATCTACAAATGAACTATTAAAAAGAGGAAATGATGATAATGATTTAATGTTGATTAAATGTATTATTTTTGACAAAATTTTACAAGAAAAGAACAATATTAATCATTTAAGAAGAAAATATATTCAAATATCTAAAAATTCCAGTGTATATGATTTTAAATTAAAACTTTTAAGAGTTATTCAAAATTTTAAAAAAGTAAATGATAGTGAAGAAAATTCAAATGAGAATATTAATAAAATAATTAAATTTTATGAATTACCATACAAACAAAAAGATATATTATCAGAAATTATAATTGCTTATTCAAACAAAATTGAAACAATAAAATGTGATATTATGGAAATTAATGTAAATGATCGATCATTAATGAAAGATTTTCCTTGTGATGGGTTAAGAAACAATAATTATTTATTGTTAATAGAAATTGTAGATTCAGAATGTATTTCTTTTTTAAATGAAAAAAATAAAATATGTATAGAATGTCAGAAAAAAATAGAAGTAGAATATAAATGTGATAAATGTCATCTTTATGAATATTGTTCAGAAGAATGTTTTAAAATAAATAAATATCATAAAGACTTTCATTCATTTTATGATGAATATCTAACAGAAGAATTTTCTTTAAAAAAAATTTTTGATACTAATATTTCAAATGAAATACCAGTATACAGTAATCATGGAATATCAGGTCTAATAAATCTTGGAAATACCTGTTATTTAAATAGTGTAATTCAATGTTTATCAAACACTATAGATTTAACAAAATATTTCTTATTTGATTATTATCAACAAGAAATGAATATTGGAAATAAATTAGGTTCATTTAGTCTTTTAGCAACGTCCTATTCTCAATTAATTAATGAATTATGGATAGAAAAAACAGATGATGCAATAAATCCAAAAGAATTTTTTAATAAAGTTAAAAAAGAAATGAAACTTCTTTCAAATCATCAACAACAAGATGCTCATGAATTTTTATCATTATTTTTAGGTTTATTACATGAAGATATTAATAGAATAAATAATAGAAATTATATGGAATTAAAGGAAAGATTACCAAATGAAAATGATGAAAAAGCTTCAAAGAGATGGTGGAATATTTATAAATCAAGAGACAATTCTATAATAACTGATTTATTTTATGGACAATTTAAATCTGAAATTAAATGTTTAGTTTGTAATAAAAGTTCAATTACTTATGATCCTTTTATGATCTTAGAATTACCTGTTCCTATCTCTCAAAATGAAATAACAATTAAATTTTTTTATAGGAAAGAGTGTTATTTTTTTAAGTATTCTATAAATAAAGAAAGTACAATTATTGATTTAAAAAATAAATGCTTTGAATTAGATGTTTTAGTAGATTATAATAATGATGAAAATAAAATTTTATTAATTGAAGCAGTTGTTTTAGATAAAAATAAAGTTATCAGTAAAATTATCAACAATAATAATGAACTTGTTTTTGATTATTTAGATAATGGAGAAGAAATTATTTTTTTTAAAAAAGATTCTTTTGATAGTTTTCTTATATATTTATATCCAATTAATTTTATAAATGATAATGGTTTTTTTTTCAAAGAAAAAAAAATAAATTATTTATCTTATCCAGTTGCATTATCTGTTAATTATAATACAACAATAGAAGATTTAAATTTAATCATTCAAAGTGAATTTAGTGATATGATTAATTTCAATAGTTATGAAATTCCATTTGAATTATTAATATATCATAATAACAAAGAAAAAGGTTTTTCACTTTTTTCAAAACTAAAATGTGAATTTTGTGGTCAAAAATATGATTCATATTTACCTTTTTGTTCATTAAATTCACAATTCTCAAATAATGACACTATAGGGTTAATAATTAATAAACTTGAAAATCATAGGCCTTTCATTTTATTCTTTTCAAGTGAATTTTATGTATCTACTGATTATTATAAAAATATGCCTTTAAAGTTGTGTGATTATATATCTCAGCCTTTAATTATAAAGAAAAGAAATTCTAATATTTATGATAGTTTAGATTTATTTAAAAATGAAGAAAAATTATATGATAATAAATGGTTTTGTCATAATTGTAAAAGTCATAAAAAGGCATCGAAACAATCAATGTTGTATAAAGCTCCAAATTATTTGATAATTCATTTAAAAAGATTTCTACTTCAAAAAGCAAATATTAATGAGTATAAAAAAAATGAGTTGTTCATGGATTTTCCCATAAATAATTTGGATTTATCTAATTCAGTAATTGGACCAGATAGAAAAAATGCAATATATAATTTATATGGTGTTGTAGAACATTATGGAAATTTATTTTTCGGGCATTATATTTCCAAATGTAAAAATTTTGATTATTGGTATGAATATAATGATTCTTTTGTAAAAAGAATTAATGAAAAAAATGTTGTGACTAATAATGCTTATATACTTTTTTATAAAAAGAAAGTTTTAAATTCTCAAATTTAATTGTTTTTTTTTATTTTATTTTTGAAATTTAAATATGTAAAATTGTTTTATTTATAAATAAAAAAAGTATTAGCATAATTATTTAATTTAAAATATAAATTTTTTTCTTTCATATTTTTTTTATTATTATGAAACTTTACGAAAATATTTGTAAATTTCTGGAAATTGAATTGAAGTTTTACTATTTTTTTCTTTTGTATTATTTAATTTTTTAATTTCTTCATTTTCTTTTAATTTATTTTCTTCTTCTTTCTTTTTTAAATTTATAACATGATCTTCAAGTTCATTAAAACTATTATCTTCTTCTTTATATTCCGGTTCTTCAATAATATCTTTTCTAAATTTAAAAAAATTTTTTTGATTAGTATTAAATAAATTATTATTTTCATTTTCAATTTTTTTATCATCATTAATTTTATTATTTTTTCCTCTTCTTTTTTTTTCTTCTTTACTATTATTTAATTGATAATCAATTTCAGGAATTTTTTTCTTTCCTTTATTATTATTATTATCATAAAAATTATCATCTTTTTTTTTCCTTGTATCAATTATAGGAACTCCATTAATAAATCCTTTAACTCCAATTTCAGTTTTAAATCTTGGTTGACCTAAAATATTTGGCCATAAATTTAAAAATGAATTTTTATCATTCGTAAATTGTTTTTTATTAATTTGATTTAATTTTTTTTCACTTTCAAAATTATTTATATGATTATTCCAAGGAGAATTATTTTTATTTGTAGAAGGTAAAATTAATCTTTTTTTATTCATTTTTGCTGTGTGATTTCTTTTTTTTTTGTTTCTTTCAATTTCCATTAAATATAAATATCCTGGATTACTTTTATCTCCAATTATTCCTTGTTTTGAATTTAAAGTTTTATTTGTTCTTGTACTTTGTTTAGATTTTGAAGAAACTGCAGATTTAATTTTTTGAGGTTCATAACCAAAACCTGTTTTGTAAAATTTTCTCTCTTCATTTTCATAATTTTTTTTTTTGACTTTATTAAACCATTCATTTTCTTTTTCTTTTTCATATTCTGAATCTATTATGTTTTTTAATTCTTCTTCTTTTTCTTTTATTAAATTGCTTGATAAACTTTCATCTTCCATTTTAGTTATTAAGATTAATTATAAATTATTTTTTCATTATTTAATTTTTAATTTTTAAATTTGTCAATGAAAAAACAATAATTTATTTTTGATTAAAAAATATTATATTCATTATGTTTTAAACTATAAACCAAATATAATTGCATTTATTTTTTTTGAGGTACCGTTGAAAGTAAATTAGTTATTTTTATTTTTCAAATTATTTAAATGTGAGAAAGTTAACATTGTTTGAAATATAGAATATTATTATTTTTAACAATAAAATTTCATATGATATATTCTTATTTTATTTTTAGAAATAAATTTAAATTAAAGGTACTTCATTTGCATCTAAATAACTGTTAGATGACATATAAAAAAAATCAATAACTCCAAAAATAAAAGTTAAAATCACTAATATTAAAGTTATAAAACTTATTAAAAGTTGATTTCCAGTAATATTTCTTTTTTTAATATAACCTGAAAGTATAGAAATATATATAAAAATAAATGTAATAATGGTTATAAATAATTTAAAAAATCCTCTTTTAATATTACCAGTTAATATATGTCCAATACCTAAACTAATAATATTTTCAAATCTGATTATTAAAGTCTTACTTTTTTGTTTATAATTACATCTTTCAATTTCACTAGATATATCATAAAATCCTTTTTTACATTGACATATAGTTTTATTAAAACATATATTTGGGAAATTGCATGATTCTATGTTACAATCATTAACATAAAAAAATGGATTTTTAATGACTTGTTCACTTTTTACGAAAATTGAATTAAATTTAAATATGATAATAAAATACATAACATTCATTAAAATTAAATAATTAATAATAATGAATATAAATGAAAAATGAAAATATATCACATACTTTCAATTTCAATTAAAATTCAATTATTTGTAACTTTAAAAAATTCAAATGGAAAAGAAATTATTTTTTATTTTAGTTTAATCGATAATAATATAACTTAAAAATTAGCTTTTTGGAAGCTAAACAATTATTCAAAAGATATTGAAAATAAATTTCTAAACAAGTTCAAAAAAAATTTGTGATGAAATGATATTATTACAAAAAGAAATAGAAAATTCTGATAATTTAGATTTAAAAGAAAAAAAGTAAAACAAAAAATATTAGATTAAAAAAATTTTCTAATGAATTAGAGGAAAAAAATATTTAAGAGCATTAAATTTAATTCAGAAAAAAGAAGGGAACAAGAAAATTTAGAAATCAAAATTTCGAAAACAAAGTATATAAATTAAAAACTGAATTGAATAATTATTTTAAATAAATCATCTGATAATTTTTGAAATAGAAAAATGAAATTATTAGTTGAAGATTGATTTAAAAAAATAAAAACTTTATAATATATATATTATATGTTATAAATATTATCTTATTTTTTTCAAAAATAATTTTATTAAAAAAATTATTTTATTTATTATTTTTTTATTTAAAAAGATGAAAAAAAAAAAATCTGATAATGACTTTGCTTCTGATATAATGGCTTCATTTGAAGCTATAAATAAACAAATTTCAGAAGAAAGAACAGAAAGAAAAAAAGAGAAAGAAAAATTAACAAATAAAATAAAAGAATTAGAAGAGCAAATAGAAAATTTAAAAAATAATATTAAATCCCAAGAAGATAAACATAAAGAAAAAATTACAGAAGAAGAAAATAAATATAATTCTTTACAAAATAAATATAATTCTGAAGAAGAATCAAATCAAAAATTAAAAGAAGAAATTGAAAAAATGAAAAAAGAAATGAATGATAATAATGAATTAGTTAAAAAATTTAAAGATGAAATAGAAAGTTTAAAAGTTGAAAAAAGTGAATTATCAGATAATTTAAATAAAGAAAAAATGAAAATTAAAGAAATAAATTCTCAAATTTTAGAAAAAGAAAAAAAGGAAGAAGAAAAAGAAAAAATAATAGAAAGATTAAAAAAAGAAAAAGATGAATTAATTGATAATTTTAATAAAGAAAAAACAAAATTAGAAGAATTAAAAAACAAAATAATTGAAAATTTGAATGAAGAAAAAAAAAAAATTGAAGATGAACATAAAAATAAAATTGAATCTTTAAATCAAGAAAAAAAACAAGAAATT